>Ga0208195_1000279_pt1 | contig 70123 bp, 59 predicted proteins | sample AD_UKC077_MetaG_FD_184441 | JGI IMG/M metagenome (GOLD analysis project Ga0208195, IMG submission 184441) | Active sludge microbial communities of municipal wastewater-treating anaerobic digesters from USA - AD_UKC077_MetaG (SPAdes) (version 2) | ecosystem: Engineered > Bioreactor > Anaerobic >... | reverse complement strand
TCCCACGGTCGGACGACTCGTCATGGAAAAAGCGTCTCGCCATTTGACACCGGTGACATTGGAACTAGGCGGTCGATCGCCCGTCATCGTTGACGAGAGCGCCGACATCGAGAAAACAGCCAAGCGGCTGACATTCGGCAAACTGACAAATGCGGGACAGACATGTATCGCGCCAAACCACGTCTTCGTTCACCGCTCTGTCGCAGATCAGCTGGTCGAGGAGCTCGTGCAAAACTTTTCGAGGACGTTTGATTCGGAGGAGCATTACCGGAAAGATTATCCGCGTATCGTCAACCGGAAGCATTTTGATCGTTTAATGCAACTTATCGAAGGACAGGAGGTCGCCGTCGGCGGTCGAGGGGACGGCGAGCGATTGCAAATCGAGCCGACTGTTCTTTTGAACTCCTCAAAAGACTCGCCCGTTATGGCGGAAGAGATTTTCGGTCCGATCCTTCCCGTTATCACTTATGACTCCTTGAAAGATGTCATCGCCGAGATCAAGACGGAGCCGAAGCCTCTCGCACTTTACTATTTCACGAAAGACAAAGAACGTGCACAACGCGTGATCGATGAGATATCTTACGGCGGTGGATGTATCAATGACTGCCTTCTGCATATCGCCTCACCCTATGCTCCCTTCGGCGGTGTCGGGAACAGCGGTATGGGCAGGTATCACGGGGTGGATAGTTTCAGGACATTCAGCCATTTCAAAACCGTACTCAAGAAGTCTTGGTATTTCGACGTCTCGCTTCGATACCATCCGTTTACGGAGAAGAAAACGAGGCAGGCAAAGCGTATTCTCTAATAAGGAAAGGGGAAGCGTTCGCGCTTGCTCAAGACGGATTATTTCATTGACAATTAAGAAATGCTCGTGTTAATATCGCTATGCTCCGTGGCGTCGTCAGGGAGTAGTCAATGCTCAATGTGGAGGGTTGTCCGAGCTGGCTGAAGGAGCGCGACTGGAAATCGCGTGTGCCCCTACAAGGGTACCGAGAGTTCGAATCTCTTGCCCTCCGCCATTTTACAAGGCAGTAGCCGCGATTTGCTTGTTACAGAGCACAAGCTAAGGCGGTCGGTTGTTGTCTTGGAAGAGCAGCCAGAGAAGTAACATACGTTGCGATTCTGGTATAAGTAAAGCCGGAGAGATTGTTAAGTTTCAATGCCTTAATTTTTCTTTCTCTCCGGCTTTTTCTTATAATAAAACACGCCAAAATAGACGTGTCTAGTTCTCTCGTTTCGTAAGTTTTTTGATTTCTATGCAACCGGAGTTAACCTAAAATTTCTCCGGCGCCTACCGATGTTGTCGATGGCAGCCAACTGACCCACGCGAGATCGCAGAAAGGCAATCCTCTGTTTTTCGGGAGCCGCTGATTCAGACCGTACAGAGCACCACAAGGCGGTTTAAATTATCAAGTTTCAATGCCTGCGTACAATGTACATTAATAAATGCGTGGGGTCAATCTTTAGATTGTTTTGGGCATTCGGCCTTTATAAATCAGCTTTATAAATCCTTTATAAATCCTACAAAGAGACACACGGAGAGGGTTATGTCTCTGAGAAGGCTGAGCTGTATGCTCTGATTGATGATGCCTTCCGTGATTTATATATTACGATAGTAGAAAGAAAGCCAATAAGAGATTAAATTGTAATCGGTGATTCTGGTGATAAGATCAGTATAATAATCAAATGAGTGTCGCATTATGATTGAATGATTAATGCTGTTTCAGAAGGAGGAAATGATGGGTTTTAAAAAGTTGCCGTCAAATTCAAGAAGATTGCTAAACATGATTGTAAGTTCAGATAATCCGACTGAGCTTTTAAGAGAGATGCTTGATAAGGCAACTGAAAAAGAAGATGAAGAATTACGGGGTATATTACGAGAACTAAAAGAAGAAGGTTATATATCAACTGTTTGGGCTAGTGACAGCCCTTATCATGTTACCATTCATAACAAAGCTAGAGCTTACGAAGAACAATTAGCGGAGACCGAGATAAGCGAAAGAAAGACAGGATCAGGAAACATTATCATCGGAAACAAGAATATGATTACCAACTCCGCGATTGGCAACACTATTCAAATCAATCGTGAGAACGAGAATGAGAAAAAAGGATTCTGCGAAAAACACCCCATTATTTGTAAGATATTAGTTGCATTGGCGGCGGGTGTTATACTTCTGTTTTCTTTTTGGCAGAAAATCGTTGATTTTTTAGAAGGGTTGTTTTAGTGGCAAAAAGTGAGATTATTAAAGATTTAGCAAACAGCAAGGTAGATATTTTTACAGCGTTAAAAAGGGCAAAAGTTTTATTCACGGCATTGGGTAATGATGATTTGCTCCTTTGGGTTAATAATGAATTGTCAGGTTATCCAAATGATTCTCCTTTACCAGATTATAGAATTGTAAGAGGCACTCTTGTAGGATCATATCTCAGAGGGTCAATGGCATATCATATGAAGTGGACGAAAGTGTCCATACCGCTCGGTGAAATGCCTATAGAAGTACAAGATGCTCTATTGAATGTTCAGCTCTTTGAAAGCGTAACAGGATTGCATAAACTGGTTGAATTAAGCAGTAGTGAAAATAATCCATTGGCAAAGGCAGTTCCTGCTGATTTCTTCCCTTATATTAGCGCATGTAACAAAGATCCTTCTATGGTGATTACGTCCGCTAATGTTGTTATAAGCCAACACATCATTTGGGACGTACTATCTGTAATTGAGAATATGTTACTCAATATTCTTATTATGCTTGAAAAAGAGTTTGGAATTCTTGATGAATTAGATATTGACTTTTCCGGTAAACAACCTGACGAATTAGATGAATTTGCTAAAAAATTAGTGATACTTCTTTACAATGACAATAGAGTTTCTATTGGAGATCATAATCGAATTAAAAATTCTACTCTCGCCTCATGGTTGAAACATCAAGATGATAACTAAGCTAAAAGCGATTATCAATCCAATGTTGCGTCTAAACCACGGTTGTCTTTATTTTAAAATTAGGATTTAGAAAAGCAAACTTTAGAGAATTACGTGAATGAGCCGAGGTGATAAATTATTCAACCGTAATTCTGAGAAAATAAAAACTTTCAAAAGATATAATTTACAAAAACTCAACACACAAAGCCCGCACTCTATGGAAAGTCGCAATTTATCGAAAGGGAAAGTGAAGCGGTTTGTTAGCCTTTTTTGCCCGCACCGAAAACAGCTAAAATAAAACCTAATACAAGCGAGATAATAATGACCATCATGTTGTGCCCCCCCATCCGAACAGGAAACTTGTAGCATCAGCTTAATTTATTCGTTGCAATCGACGATCTTGCCAATATCTGAACGGGGTCTAACACCCATTTTCAAGTTCATTTTAGCACAACACATATATCGTTACCATATTATCAGTATTGATGATCGATATTCTGTGCGAGAAAATATTGTTTGAAATTGCGCATTGTAATTAGTACATTTTGGTTTTCATTTCATCATCACAAGCGCTGAATAACTGTATAAAAAAGTGCTGTCCACAACTCGCGGACACCAAGGGATGTTGTTTGGGCGGAATTATGGTGTCAAGCATGATATATTTTGCATAAATGCGGTCATGTACTTCGTAAAATCTGAGTTACGCGTAGTTAAGTATTTCATTCTAACGATTGTTTTGAGGGGGATATTCGGATAAAACGAACTGAAATTATAGGCTTTATCATTCAACAACGCGGTATCTCATTATTGGTCAATCAATTGAAGCAACTTTTCTTCCTGCTCTACAGTCAATTTGGTAATTGCTCCCGTGCGACTAACAGTAATGAAATCACGAAAATCCGAAATATCAACTGGCTTCTCTAGGATTTCAATTTGCTCTATTCGTGCATACCAAGGGCTTCTCCAGTATTGATATTCGAACTCGCTTACATCTTGGCGGGGTTGGTCGACAACCTTTCCGATTGCTAAAATTTTACCGTGATATCGGTAGTACTTTTCCTTTTGCTCTTCCGCAAAAAGTATGAGATCACGATTCCCCAGTCGTTTCGCTTCATTCACACCAGCACGAATATGATCCTTCGATGTTTTTGCACACATAAAAAAGACAGTATCGCCAATTTCAGCGTCTTTTGAGACAGTCCACTCCGTCCAACCGTCAATCGCGCTGGCAAATAGAATGTCGATATTGGATTGTCCCACTTCGAAACGTTCTTCAAGATCATCAATTCCAACAGGAGATTGAAAATTTGTGATGAAACTGCCCATAATATGCCCTCTCAATCTTTAAAAGCAAACAATACTCCATCTTTTAGATCATTCTATCGAAACATTCCCAGTAACGGGATGTTTTTCCATTGTTTCGGAGAACATAGATTAACTAGCAATTGCTTTTTTGAAAATCAATACCATAAGCCATCTGATTATGCTGAATCAAACAGATTCTTTATATCGGATATTAAAAAGATTGCTTAAAGTAAAGCACATTCTGTGAATCAATATTTCGCAGAGATACACGATCTAAATATTACATCTATAATGAAAGATAAAATGAAGAAGATTTCATCCTCGGAAAATGGGCAAAAATGAATTTTCGATACATTCATTACTTGTAGAAGATACAATAGAGAAGATGCCGATGGTTTGTGTAGCTTGTAATATTGGCTGAGATAGACACAGCGGCATTTAAGAATAGGGGATATCAATGTATGGCTCGACTTAAAGATATTACCGTAGGGGCAAGCGTTATTGGTATTGTCGGGGAGGTACCTGTAACCGTAATCGCTGTTAAGTGGTTCGGAAACACTGCTCTAGAAGTAACATTTAAAGATGCTAGAGGGCAACTTGCGAATCAACTTTTATACAAAGAAGATGAGGAGCGAATCGAAGTTAAGTCTGGTAGTTTGCCGTGGTCTTTTGATGCAGATGCAAACCTTATGAGGCTTGTGTCGGAAGCATATCGCATTAACCTAGCCCATATTTTTGATCCATATCTTGCGGTACACACATCCTCCATTGAGCCCCTGCCGCACCAAATTTCAGCAGTTTATCAAGAGATGCTTCCACGGTTGCCCCTTCGATTCATATTAGCAGACGACCCTGGTTCAGGTAAAACGATTATGACGGGACTGTTTATTAAAGAACTAATCGTTCGAGGAGATCTTAAACGCTGCATGATCGTTTCACCAGGCAACCTTGCAGAACAATGGCAAGACGAGTTATTCCGCAAATTTAACCTTCGATTTGAGATTCTCACAAATGACCGTATTGAGTCAGCAGTTACAGGAAATGTATTCGCAGAAGCAAACCTTTGTATTGCCCGTTTGGATAAACTCTCTCGTAATGAAGACTTACAGAATAAGCTACGCGTTACTGACTGGGACTTAATCGTCGTTGATGAGGCGCACAAGATGTCCGCTACAGTATGGGGAGGAGAAGTCAAATATACAAAGAGATTCCAACTTGGGCGACTGCTCTCATCCATCACGAGGCACTTCTTGCTTCTAACTGCAACACCACATAACGGGAAGGAAGAAGACTTTCAGCTGTTTATGTCTCTCATAGATCAGGATCGTTTTGCTGGTGTAGCACGAAGTAGCCATAAGCCGATAGATGTATCCGATGTTATGCGTCGCCTCGTCAAAGAAGATTTGTTAAAGTTTGACGGCACACCTCTTTTCCCGGAACGTCGTGCCTACACGGTTAACTACGATCTATCACCAATGGAGGCAGAACTATATACCACAGTTACAGAATATGTTCGCGAGGAGTTCAACCGTGCCGATCAGCTCAATGGTGAGCGTAAGAACACGGTCGGTTTTGCTCTAACAATTTTGCAACGCCGTCTTGCTTCCTCGCCTGAAGCCATATACCAATCCTTAAAACGACGTCGTGAACGTTTGGAAAACCGCCTTGCAGAAGAACGACTCGGAAAACGCGGGTACGAATATGACTTCCCCGAATATGATGACTATGACGATGACGATCTACCATCATCTGAGTTGGAGGACACTGAGGAAAGGATTGTGGATCAAGCATCTGCATCTCAGACTATCGCGGAACTTGAAGCAGAAATTGCAACGTTGAGCAGGCTCGAACGAATGGCAAACAGAGTTCGACAAAGCAATGAAGATCGTAAGTGGGACGAACTCTCCAAGTTGCTTCAAGATAATGACAATATGTTCGGTGGCGACGGAATGCGTGAGAAACTGATCATTTTTACAGAACATCGCGACACACTACGCTACCTGACCTATAAAATTCGCTCTCTTCTTGGCAATGACGAGGCGGTCGTAACCATCCACGGCGGAATGTTAAGAGATGAAAGGCGAAAAGTGGAAGAAACATTTATGCAAGACAAAGAGGTACGGATACTTATCGCTACCGATGCAGCCGGCGAGGGTATCAACCTACAGCGAGCCCACCTCATGGTCAATTATGACCTCCCGTGGAATCCAAATCGTCTTGAACAGCGCTTTGGACGAATCCACCGCATTGGACAGACAGAAGTATGTCATTTATGGAACCTCGTGAGCCAAGAAACTCGTGAGGGCATGGTTTTTCAGCGCCTGTTTGAAAAGTTGGAACAAGAACGGGAAACTCTCAAAGGTAAAGTATTTGATGTCCTTGGAAAAGTAACTTTCGATAACAAGCCCCTGCGTGATCTGCTCATCGAGGCCATTCGCTACGGTAATGACCCCGCTGTACGTGAACGGCTCAATCAAGTGGTTGACCATAGCCTAAACCACGACGAATTGAAACGGCTCATTAATGATAACGCATTGACAGAAGAAACGATGGATGTGCATCGTGTAGTAGCTATTCGCGAGAATATGGAGCGAATGGAAGCCCACAAACTTCAACCACACTTCATCGAATCATTCTTCCTAGAAGCGTTCCAGAGCGTTGGTGGAAAAATTCGTGCTCGTGAGAATGGGCGCTATGAGATCACTTCAGTTCCATTCGCTGTTCGGAACCGCGATAGGCAAATCGGTTTTGGAGAACCAGTGCTTTCCCGTTATGAGCGAGTCTGCTTTGACAAAGTTTTCAGCACTATACCGGGGCAAGTTCTTGCCGAGCTTATCGCACCAGGTCACCCACTTTTAGAGGCAACGATCGACCTCGTGCGCGAGCGCAACACGGATGTACTTAAACGTGGTGCAGTGTTTGTGGATGATGACGACCTTGGCGTAGATGCACGACTGCTTTTCTACATAGAGGACTCTGTACAGGATGGTGTAATTCTTCCGAATGGTGGCAAACGCATCATCTCCAAAAACATTCATTTTGTGGAAATTAAAGAAGATGGCACTGCCATTGATGCTGGATATGCCCCTTACCTTGATTATCGCGCTACAAGTAGTGACGAAGCAGCAGTCGTAAGAAAATATCTCAATAGTCAGGCATGGCTTTCGTCAAATGTTGAAGATATTGCTATAGGTTACGCTATTAGAGAAATTATTCCTTCACATGTTAAGGAAGTAAGAGAGCGAAAAACTGATCTCATTGAGAAGACTACAAAAGCAGTTAAGGAACGATTAACTGCCGAAATTCAATATTGGGATTTTCGTGCTGCAGATTTAAAAATGAAAGAAGCTGCGGGCAAGCCAAATGCAAGAATAAATTCCATGTTAGCGTCTCGGCGTGCCGAAGAGTTGGCATCCCGCATGCAAAAACGTCTTGCAGAATTAGAGACTGAAAAACTTATTTCTGCAACACCCCCCGTGGTAATGGGCGGAGCAATCGTCATACCGCGAGGCTTATTAAATATGCTGCTGGGAAGACCAGATGCTTTGGGCGCTGACGCATTAGCACGTCGCGAGATAGAGTTAATCGCTATGAATACTGTCATGGAAATTGAACGATCCCTCGGTTACATCCCCCGTGATGTTAGTGCAGCAAAAGTAGGCTATGACGTGGAGTCTACCATCCCCCCAGACCTACGCGAATCAAGTGGAGCAACATTGCGCTTCATTGAAGTCAAAGGAAGGACGGCGGGGGCGAATACGGTAACAGTAAGCAAAAATGAAATCCTTACAGCGTTCAATATGCCAGATGAGTACATACTGGCGATCGTAGAAGTTGATGGAACAAACACTAAAACTCTCTACCTGCAACAGCCGTTTCGGGAACGTCCGGATTTTGCGGCTACAAGTGTTAATTACAATATAAAAGATTTGATAGATGGCGCAAATCTCGTCTTGCGGAGGTAAGACAATGGAATACAAAAAGAAACTAATCGAAGTGGCATTGCCACTAGAAGCAATAAATGAAGCTTCAAGTCGTGAAAAATCTATTCGCCATGGGCATCCGTCCACCTTACACTTGTGGTGGGCAAGACGTCCCCTTGCCGCAGCAAGGGCGGTCATTTGGTCTTCTCTAGTTGATGACCCCTCTAGTAGTCCAGAAGAATTTCCCACGGAGGAGGAACAAAACAAAGAGCGCCAGCGGTTATTTCGGATACTCGAACAACTTGTAAAATGGGAAAATTCTAATAACGAAAAGGTTCTCGAAGAAGCAAAAGCTGAAATTATGAAATCTACAAATGGTAACCCGCCTGCATTGCTAGATCCCTTCGCGGGTGGCGGGGCGATACCATTAGAAGCGCAGAGATTGGGACTTGAGGCCTACGCTAGTGATCTGAATCCCGTTGCCGTCATGATTAACAAAGCGATGATAGAGATTCCACCAAAATTTGCAGGACAACCACCCATTAATCCTGAATCGCATCGTCAGCGTCGCGTTATGTGGAATGGGACGCAAGGGCTTGCCGAGGATGTGCGCTACTATGGCGAATGGATGAAACAAAGAGCGTGGGAGCGTATCGGGCACTTATACCCAAAAGTTAAAGATGAAACCGGAGAAGAGCATACTGTCATAGCATGGATTTGGGCACGGACGGTGAAATGTTCTAATCCCGCTTGTGGCTGTGAAATGCCACTGGTAAACAGATTTGAGCTATCTAGAAAAAAGGGAAGAGAAGCATATGTTCAACCAATAATAGAAGGAAAAAACATACGTTATGTAGTGAAACATGGTAAGAACGCGCCGAAATCACCAAAAACTGGAAGAGCACAATTCAGATGTATTTGTTGCGAACAAGTGGCAACAGGAGATTATATTCGCTCTGAATTTACTGCAAAACGTTCAGGAGCACAGCTTATTGCAATTGTTGCAGAGGACACAAATGGACGCCTATATCTCTCTCCGAACAGTGAGCACATCGCTATCGCCGACTGCTCACCACCAATCTGGAAACCCGAGGCGGAAATGAACAATAAATGCACAGACCTTGTTAGTGGACGTGGTTACGGTTTTACGCATTGGCACGAGTTGTTTACGAACCGCCAACTGATTGCTCTGACAACTTTTAGCGACTTAGTTGCTGAAATCAAGGAGCAAATAATGAAGGATGGTGGAAATAAGGAGTATGCTCAGGGAATTGCAGTTTACTTGGCTTTTTTAGTTGACAGGATAGCGGACAGAGGATCCAATGTCTGTAGTTGGGATGTTACTCGTGATGGTATTCGCAATACTTTTGGTAGACAGGCGATACCGATGGTTTGGGATTACGCTGAGGGAAATGTGTTTAGTAATTCGTCTGGCTGTTTTGATAATGCTCTAGATTGGATTGTAAAGGTTATTAGTTTGTTGCCAGCTAGCAAAAGGGGGTTCGTTTTTCAAAACAACGCGCAAAACGATAATGGTTTGCGAAATATTGCTGTTTCTACAGATCCGCCCTACTATGACAATATTGGCTACGCTGACTTAAGTGATTTCTTTTATATTTGGATGCGTCATGTGCTAAAAACTGACTTCCCTGATATTTTTCGAACAATGCTTGTGCCGAAAGTAGAAGAATTGACTGCAATGCCTCACCGTTTTGAGGGTGGAAAGTCTGAGGCACATGAATTTTTTGAAAAAGGTATGTTGCAAACATTCAAGCAAATAAATGGTTATGTGCGTGAAGATATTCCGACAACCGTATATTATGCGTATAAGCAAAGTGTGGACGATGGTGATGCTACAGTTTCCACGGGATGGGAAACCATGCTTTCCGCGATTATTCAAGCGGGTTTTGTAATTACCGGTACATGGCCTATGCGTACTGAAATGGCAAACAGATCAATCGGGATTGATGCAAATGCTCTCGCATCTTCTATTGTTCTCGTCTGTCGCAAACGCCAAGACAATGCACCAATTTGCACTCGACGCGACTTTATTAACACGTTAAAGCGGGAGCTCAAACCCGCCCTGAAAAAACTGCAACAATCAAACATTGCTCCTGTAGACATGGCCCAAAGTGCAATCGGCCCCGGCATGGGCGTCTATTCCCGTTTCTCCAAAGTGCTAGAAGCAGATGGAACTCCGATGAACGTACGCTCGGCTCTACAAATTATTAATCAAGAGCTTGATCTCTTTTTTACTGAGCAGGACGGGGAGCTTGATAGCGACAGCCGTTTCTGTGTTGATCTTTATACGCAGTACGCTTTTAACGAAATGAAATTCGGCGAGGCTGACGTGCTGGCACGGGCAAAGAATACCTCAGTAGAGAAACTTGCCGCCCGTGGTGTCCTGTACGCTCAGAAGGGTATTGTTAGGCTTCTAGGCAGGGAAGAAATCCCCAATAAGATTGATAGAGAAATCATCTGGTTGCTCACCCAACAACTCACCCGTGCTTTCGAAAAAGACGGGGTGCTTGGTGCTGCTAAGATTGTTGCAGGCATTCTTACGTCTGAGCCTGAGCAGGCAAAGGCTCTTGCGTATCGCCTGTTCCAAACAGCAGAGCGCAAAGGTTGGACACAAGAAGCTTACGCATACAACTCTCTCGTTATCAGCTGGCAGGAAATCCAGAATAAGGCGGCGGAGTTGATGGTAGCTGGAAGTAGTGCTGAGCAATTGACATTGTTTGATCTCTTGAATGAGTAAGAGAAAGGGAATAATCATGGGGAAGAATCATTTGCAAGTTTCAAGGGGCTTTAGAATTCTGCTTAAAGCGATGGCACCTTATGTGGCAGGTGAGCTCATGGCTGAATATGGTGATGATTGGTGGGAAGAAGCTGTCCTAGATATACTCTATGACGATCAAAAACGCGATTTACCTCTTTCGGGCGAGCAACATACCTTAATCAATTCACTAGATATTGCAAGGTGTTTGGTTCTATTCGATGTGCATTGGCGCACCGTTTTCCGCAAAAAATTATCTATTGACCATAGAACTTGGGCAAAAGAATTAGTCGGCGTAAGAAACAGGCTCTCACATCTAGGCGGCATTGATTTTTCTGCTAATGATACATGGCGTGCATTGGACACTATGTCGCGGTTGTGTGAGCAGATTGATCCGGATGGCGCGGAGGAAATACGTGTCCTTTTACGTACTTCACGCTACGGTTCTGCGTACGGCTCTACTGCCTTGACTGAGGGCATTGTTGTTTCGAATGCAACTGCTAAAGTAAAAAGAGACGGTATATTAAGAAGTCCATCTTCCAGCGGTCTTCCCAGTTGGCGTGATGTTGTTGAACCGCATCCCGATGTTGCGCAAGGGCGGTATAAAAATGCCGAATTTGCTGCTGACCTTGCACAAGTCGCCCGCGGGGAGGGTGCGTACGAATACCGCGATCCAGTAGAATTCTTTGCCCGTACCTACGTAACGGAGGGAATGGCGGGGCTTCTAGAACAAGTGATTCGTCGTATCTGCGATCGGGACGGTGAACCTGTTATCCAACTTAAGACCGCATTTGGTGGAGGAAAGACGCACAGCATGCTTGCGCTTTATCACCTGATGCGTGGTAGAGTCTCCATTGAAAAAATCCCAAATGTAAAACCAGTATTGGAAAGAGCAGGTGTAGATACTCTTCCTAAAGTAAATGTAGCAGTTCTAGTTGGAACAGCGCTTAATCCCACAAAGAGTAAACGTCCAAGCTACATGCCAGGTATAACGATCAACACACTATGGGGAGAGATGGCAGCACAACTTGCAGAATCTGCAGGCAATCCCGAACTATACAACCTAATAAAAGACGCGGATAAAAAGGGGGTTTCACCAGGTTCCGAAACTTTAAAGAAACTCTTTGATGCTGCCTCCCCATGTCTTGTGCTGATAGATGAGTTAGTCTCATACGCAAAAAAAATCTACGGAGCGGTCGGACTTCCTGCAGGGACATTTGATAACTTGATATCTTTCATTCAAGAGTTGACCGAGGCAGCAAGAGCTTCTAAAAATAGTATTGTCGTTGCGTCCATCCCTGAATCTGAAATTGAAATCGGTGGTGAAGCGGGCAAAATCGCACTTGAGACAATTGAGCATACCTTCGGGCGTATGGAATCTATCTGGAAGCCTGTTGCCGCAAATGAAGGCTTTGAAGTTGTGCGTCGCCGTCTATTTCTTGACTGTAAAAATCCTAGTGCACGCGACGCTGTCTGCACCGCATTCTCCGCAATGTATAACGAGAATGAAGCCGACTTTCCAATTGAAGCAAGAGAACTGGAATATAAGGAGCGGATGTTATCTTGCTATCCCATCCACCCGGAAGTTTTTGATCGCCTGTATGCAGATTGGTCTACTCTTGAGCGCTTCCAGCGCACCCGTGGTGTTTTGCGTCTGATGGCAGCAGTTGTATATGAACTTTGGATGGGCAACGACTCTAGCTTGATGATTATGCCCGGCTCTATCCCACTCGATGTGCCAAATGTAAGAGATGAACTTACTCGTCACCTCTCTGAGAATTGGAATGGCATCGTTGATAAAGAAGTGGATGGAAAGGATTCGTTTCCCTACAAGGCCGACAAGAATCATCCTAGGTACGGAAAGTATCTCGCCGCCCGCCGTATAGCGAGGACGATCATGCTTGGCTCCGCTCCAACAAGCCGTGAACAGGCTACACGTGGTATTGAAAGCTCTCGTATTCGTCTTGGTGTAGTCCAACCCGACGAAAACATCGCCGTTTTCAATGACGCCTTAAATACACTTCGCAATGGTCTTTCGTTCTTATACACCAACCCATCGGGTGACAGATTTTGGTATGACAGTAGACCGACACTGAGAAAAACAGCAGATGACCGTGCTACACAGATGTCATCTGTCGATGTGGAACACGAAATTGAGATGAGACTTCGTACACTGCGCAGAGAACCACCTTTTGCGGGTATTCACATTTGTCCTGCATCCTCACTTGATGTTCCCGATGAACAGGCCGCTCGTCTTGTTGTATTACGTCCCTCTGACGTGTATAAAGCATCGAAACAGGATAACGAAGCAATGACAGCGGTAACAGACATTTTGAACAATCGTGGTAATTCGCCGCGTATCTACCGCAATATGCTAGCGTTTCTTGCTCCTGACCATGATTTAATGACCAATCTCGAACAAGCAGTACGATTCTATTTAGCTTGGAAATCTATCAAGGATGATAGTGAAGACTTAAATCTCGACGCAGCACAAAATCGAGAAACTCAAAACAATTTAAATCGTGCAAATGAGACGGTAGACGCTCGGATCAAGGAGGCATACTCATGGCTTCTCGTACCCTATATCGATAGGAACACAGATTTAAAAACCATTCAGTGGGATACCATCACTATCAGGGGTGGGACTGAGAACGTTGTTCGTAAAGCTGCTCAGAAAATGCGTCAAAACGAAGCCATTATCGAAAGATGGGCTCCTGTTCTCCTTAAAATGGAGCTAGACAATATCCTCTGGCGTGATTCTGACAACATCTCCATCAAACAACTTTGGGAATATCTTTCTACCTATTGCTACCTACCACGCTTAGCGAACGAAAATGTCCTCATGGATACTATCCGAACCGGTGTGAATTCTGATGAGTATTTTGCTATCGCCTCTGGTTTTGACGGGACACGTTATATTGACCTGAAAATTAACCAGTACGTTGGGTTTCCTGAAAAATCCGGTTATCTGGTCAAGATCGATGTTGCTCAAAAACAGCTTGCTGATGAAAGGGCAAAACGCCAAGCAGAGTTAGATGGGGCAGCACGTCCTGGGATAAGTCCGTCAGTTCCTGCTGAAATAAGAGGTCATGGCGGATATGTACCCCCTCGTGTAGATGATGACAGCGCAGCTTTTGAAGACTATGCTCCTTCCGTGCCCGAGCCGAGGAGCAGAAGATTCTTTATGGCCGCTGATCTTGACATAACCCGTATAAACCGAGATGTTCAAAAGTATGTTGAAGAAATTATTCAACACCTGACGTCGGTCGATAGTGCAAATGTCACGGTATCACTTGAAGTTCATGCCGAGGCAACAGACGGCTTTGATAAGCAAACAGTACGAACAGTATCTGAGAATTGCCGGACGCTGAGAGTACGAGATTCAGGGTTCGAAGAATAGGTTAGGGCAATTCATAATATACAAGGGAGGAATGTTTGAAAGTAGGATTATCGGCAGATAACCCAAACTATATGGAGATTATTTATGAAAAGATTTGTTGCACTCATTATTGTTATTTTGATGCTTGCAGGAACTGCTTGTCAAACAAATGTAGATATAGTTAACTCAGGGAAGAGCGTTACATCAGACACATCTGCGGTACGTAAAGATGCAGCATCAGGCACATCGCCTTATCAAGAAGAACCGATAAAAGCTATAACATCGACATCTCCAGTCGTTACAACTAGTCGAACAAGAGATGACCCCGACCATATTTCAAAATGGTTTGGAGATATACCGTTGACTGAAGAGGAAGCTAGAGCTTTTGTCAAATATTTAAACTCTCTCGATGGTGATGATATCTCTGAAAAACTGCGAGCTTCGAAGTTGTTCAGAGATGGCGTGGATTTGGCGCTAATAGATTTTGACGAGTATTCTGTTGAAATAGACACGTTAAACCAAATGATCGATATGGGTGTGATAATCGATCCAACGTCTTACAAGGATCAAATTATTCACTATGTTGATTTGGCGTATGAGTTATCTAAGATGCATTACGCTCATGTGATGTGCTCGTATCTTATGTCTTTAGATCTGAATAGTGAAAATGGGAAAAGATTATTGGCGTCCAGAATAGAAGAATCTAAAAAGGTCGTCAAAATTTATGATTTGTCAAAATCAATTATAGACACTTTAGAAACCGCTATTCATAACGGAGATAGCGCTAAAGAGATGCGAGAAATAATAGAGCACGATATTCAATATGTTAACGAAGTAGTTGCAAAGGTTAAAGACCTGATACAACAAGCAAAAGAGATGGAGGAGAGGCTTAAGGGTAACTCAGGCTAATCAAGTGCCTAAGAAAAAATCTCTCACCACTGATTTGACAGATGGTGCCAAGATATTAGATTGCGTCTTGAGTTTTCTAGAATTACTTTTAATGATCTATTATATGGTGATCGCGTTTTGCTAGTCCAAGATGGGGCGCCTAGCGCGTCCCGGCCAATGGAAGTATGTTTTCATTTCATTAATCACCACTTGTTTGGCATATGATGTCGCATGGATAAACTCATGTTCTCCAGAAACAGGGTTTACACCGATGTAAATACCGACGTGTGTATTGAGAGGGGAGGTTTTATAGGTCTTCTTGCCCCAGAAGAAGAGAAGATCGCCAGGTTTTAAGAGCACCAAGTCTTCATTCATACGTCGTTCGCGTTCCTCTTTGCTCAGGTTGTCCCGAATCCAACACGAATTGATGTGCTCAAACACGATTGCACGTCCTTGAGATGAAGTATCTTGGTAGTTCGAGCCGTGCAACAGATTGGTAGCGTAGGCTGTCCCTTTCGTCATCTTGTTGTAGACGACCATCGTCAGTCCGGAACAATCGATCCCAGACTTTGTTGTGCCACCTAAAACGTATGGAGTGCCAAGATAAGTCTTCGCTTCCTCGATGACGCGAAGGCGAAGCCCATCTTGCCCCTTCACCTTTGCAATCTGATACCGGACATAGATCAAAGGATGCACAGAAGATCTATTATCGTCGATCGCAAGGTGAGGAACAGTGATGTAATTCCCGGTATCCGGATTTTTTACACTGCTTTTTGGTACTTCGTCTTTCGGCAACACTAATTTCATCGAAAATTCGCCTTTTACGTTAAAAAGATGGCTCCCAGATGAAACGCTGGCACCTATTACAGGGGATTGGTCGAATCGAAGATCACCGTTTAACTCTAAAACCGCTCCCGCTGCGTATTGGATACGCATTGCCGTATTATCCGGACTCACATGGACAATCAGCCCTCTGGAGATCGATCGAATGGAGGTCAAGGCATCAAAATTGAGCGTGAGCCAATGTTGATCCCTTTCAGGGGTTGTTATCCCGTACTTTTTTGTAACATTCTCAGCTCCAGAAAACGGCAAATCCCATGTCACAAGAAGGGACGGCGGGGACACGTGAAGATCATAGCGATTCCCTTGTATCCCATCGAGCGCTTCACGGTACATGGCCGACATGTCTTGCATTTCCGCCGGGTTATAGATTTTCCCTGCTTCCATGAAGAGGCTTTGACATACCGCTTCCGGAAGCTCCACTTGCTTGATGTTGACTTTTAGTGTTGTCATATCCATCCCGTTGTAGTCCATCTCATTCAGAAGGCAAATGATCGAAGATAGCCGTTCCGGATCGATCGTCTCTTCATCGGTCAATAGTCTTGTGATTGCGATCGCTTCGTTGTAATTTGCAATGTTCACAGCTGAATCGTTATACGATACTTCGATTTTGGTATGAAGGGGATAGCAAAGCGACCACTCCTGTGAAATCTCACGGGTGAGCGCCATATCACACGCGTATTTCAATGCGTGAATCGTTTCTTCATCCGTATTAAGGACGGGATTTGACATCACAATCGCGACGATAATCACGATGACCACGACAACGACGATCAGGACGACAAACGCCGTCACGGAGATCGCGCCCACAATCGCGCTCACAACTGTAGAGATAATCGACACGATCAAAATGACGGTTTTAACAACAGCGATGGCTGCGTTCATTAACCCGGCGATGACACCGGATGCAAGTGACGTAGCCTCGCCGCCGACACTTTCCTTCTGTGCTTGCAGCTTGCCTTCAAGTTGCATCAGAAGACCGCGCAGCGGTCTGATTGTCAAGGCGTCAACTGTTTTCTTCGTTTTCGTAAACTGACGCTCAAACCTCCTCTTCGGTGTCATTTTCTTGCGATCGCCGCCGCCCGTTGATCGTGACGCTGTGCGTTTTCCGCTCCTGGGGCTTTTGGCCGGCAGCGGCTTGCGGGAGAATCCCGCCTTAAAATCCTTCTGTGATGCGGGCTTCTCTGTTCTTTGCGCTCTGTGAGCGATCGCACGTTTTTGTTCCGGCGTGATCGCGTCCGGGCGTTTCTTAAAGGGCAATGTATCCGACTTGCGTTTGATCGTCTTCGTTTTCAAGAAAGCTCTTTTTGCCGGCGCTTTTTGCTCACGCATCTCCCTCCCTGATACTTCCATCGCTTCGTTTCGTGCCGTCATCTTGTAATGCGGCATGACCGGGCGCTTTATGGTCTCCCTGACTGAATCATGGCTCAAGGACGGTGGTTTCGATCTTTGCTTCACAATAGGAACTCGGCGCTCTTCCATCTCCTTGCTCCTTTAATACATCGCTTCCATCGGTCGCGATGTCATCATGCGGTAGAGTTCGGTATCCTTCGGGAAATCATCTGCGAAGGGGATGATATTGCCCTCGATTTTGAGAAGCCCTGCGCCTACATCGGCGTCCGTGATCATTGCAATCTCTACAGGGTTAAGTAACAGCAGTTTCGCCAGGATATCCCGGTCAGGCGGCGACTGATTTAACATGACGAGCAGCTCTGAGTTAGATAACATTGTCTGCGCCACGTGTGACTGTAGCATATCCGAGACGTTCTGCGTGATTCCCGTGATGGCGGCATTGTAGTGCCGTACACGCTTCCACAAAGCGAACAGGTAATCCGCTGCGGAAGGCACACGGAAGAGCAGGTAAATCTCGTCAATGAAGACGTACGTCCGGCGCTTCAATGCCCGGTTCGCTGTGATGCGGTTAAAGATTGAATCAAGGACAATCAGCAGCCCAATGGCCGTCAGTTGACTCCCTAAGCCAGAGATATCGTACGAGACGATCCTGCGGTTGATGTCTACGTTTGTCTCTTGTGCGAACGTCGAAAGCGTCCCGGTTGTAAAAAACTCCATCTCAAGCGCCAATTCGTGCGCTTCTTCATCTTCCTGCTCCAACAATACACGGTGAAATTCTTTGAGTGTCGGTGTGTCGCCCTGATATCCGGAGTTGACATAATCCTGCATCGTGAGGATGACGCACCGGTCGATGATGGACTTTTTCTTCGCCGGCAATTCATGATCTCGCATGATTAATTCAAAGAGGCTCATTACAAAATTTGACTTAAAAACAAACGGGTTTGCGCCTTCTGAGTAGTCCTGGTTGATGTCCAGCGGATTGATATGTTCTTTCGATGTGTCGGAAATCTCGATCACTTGACCGCCGAGCGCTTTGACAAGGTTGTTGTATTCACGCATAGGATCAATGATGATGATATCTGCGTCTTCCGAAAGCGCAAGCATGGTAATCTCACGCTTCGCTGAGAACGACTTGCCGCTTCCCGGTACGCCGAGAATAAAGGCGTTTTGGTTCTGTAATCGCTTCCGATCAAGCATAATCATGTTCCCGGATAAGGTGTTGACGCCGTAATACGTCCCTCCCTGGTCTTGGACATCTTTCGCCTGGAACACGCTCATGATAGCGATCGATTCCGTTGTTAGTGTGCGCCACACGCCGACGGGCGACACGCCACACGGAAGGGTTGATGTGAGCGCTGCACGTTGATTGTTGGTTGCGATCGCCAGGGTACACATATTTTTCCCGCCGATCATCTTGACGGCTTCAGTCGTGTCATCGAGCTCTTCAAGTGAATCCGCTACGACGGTAATCACAACGGATGCAAACATCAAGTGTTGGTCACGTGACGTTAAGTCGGACAACAAGTCGCGCGTCTCCGTCTCCTGCTGTTCGAGTGAGAACGGTACGGACGCCGACCAGTTCTTCGCTTCGTTCTGCTTTTGCTGCCATCGCGCTTTGTTCGTCTCGATGCCGAACAACCGGCGTTCAATTTCGCGGATCGCGTCTTGCTGGCTCACCGGCAGGATATTGATCGTGACGATCATCTGCTTTTGGATGTCCGTGATCTCCGCTAATAGCCTGTCCGACATGTAATTGGGATACGAGAGCAGCACGAGTGTCCGGCTGTACTTGTTGCCGATCTCTACATGGTCTCGGAGAAACTTCAATCGATCCGGGCAAATGTAATCCTTGAACGACTGACCGAGCACCATCATGTCACTGATGTCGAGCATGGCATGTTCCTCATATCCGGAACGATAGAAATCATGGAATATCCGTAAACGTTCCGTTGCATCGAGCGGTGTCAAGGTTGAACCTAAGCCGCGCATCGTGACACGCAGCTCTGAGGTCTGCCTTGCAAAAAAACTCCTCGCTTCATCGAAGGACGACTGATCGGATGTGATGGTGATGTAGCGATCACGGACGATGCCCGACGCTTGCTGCGTTTTCTCGCGCAACATCTTGTTGACTTCCTGACGGTACTGATCCAGCTCATCCTCTTGGTCTTTGAGCATCGTCTGATCTCTGAAACGCTGCAGGTTGATTTTGTGGTTGATTAAGGTGATCTGTGTCACGCTGTCCGGCCGCAAGGAATTGAGAAGGCTGCTATATTGCCTGAAAATCCTCTCTTTTTCCGGTTCATCTGACATTGAATAGTTAATGTCGGAAAAATGATACGTCTGTGAATACGTTTTTCCGCGCCTTGTAATCCCTGTCTTTTCGATGGCATCAAGCGGAATCGCGTCCTGAATCGTGCGCGGAATCTTCCACTCTCCATCAATCTTTTTGGTGTATAACTTTAAAGCTTTCATATGCTTTTTTTCTCCCTTTAGTGGTTGGTAGTGAAGTCCTTCACTAGTTGTTTTCTTTCGTGTCGTTTTCCCGCTTTTTTGTCCGGCTAAACGGCTTGCCACGCTGCATCTCGATCATGCGTTGCTCATACTTGTGTCGTCTGTATATCCGGTAATACGTGTTCTCATCACCTAGCTTTAGCTCAGGTGTGCGAAGACGGTCACGACGCCGTTTGAGATATTCTTCCGGAGTGTGCCCTTGTACGCGCGCAAATCCGAAGATGATGAACGGCGCTGTGGCGATGAGGCATATTAGAAGCTTCAAGTCCGTCTGTAGCGGCAGGATGAAGTAGAGCACCAGGGCGACGGCTACGGCGGCAAGCCCTAAAATGAATTGTCGTGCCGTGAGTCCAAACAGGACTTTTTCTGAGTACTCACGTACTTCCTTGTTGATTTTTATTTCCACGATTCGTACTCCTTTCCTTAACCAGCGATCATCTCTTTGGCGATTTGTTCCGACGACCCGACAATGCTCATCAGCATAAACATGCTGAACACGCGCCATCCCAAATAAACAAAGACTTCTTGCCGATCGGCAGCACTTGATACAGGGTCAGTTTGCCAAGCGTCCCAGAGTTCGCAGTATTCGTTGTACAAGCCGTTATCTTCGAGCCATTTTCTAAGATTCGGGTTAAATCGTGGATTAAGGGTCTGGAATTTAGTCCCGCGATAGGTCATCCATGTGACCTCGTCCGGACAGTTATGTTCATGAAGAAAGGCATTCAGGGTTGGCAAATCCGGTGTCTCATCGGGTGGCGAATCAGGTACAAAATGATTTCCAACGAGGTAAAAGATGACGAAGGATACGATAATCAACACACCGACGAGTAGTAATGCCATGAATGACTTGATGAATCGCCAAGCCGTGTGTCGGTGCTCCGCTGAGGCAAAAAATGTCAGAGGAACAGATGACACGGCAACATACATGAATATCTTGAAAAAACGCGAATAGACGATCAAAAGGATTCTGATACTGATCACGAAAATGGCGAGCGCCATAATAAAACTGACAATCACATAGATGATTTTGTCCCATGTTCCCGCGTTGTTAATCTTCATAGCGACGGAAGCCGGTATGGTTTGTGAGACAAGAGCGCCTCCGCTTAAATTTCTTCCCGTCGCCCAGGCATACGTAGCGTTGACGAGTTGTTGCATGATCGCAATGATCGCCTTGAAGATGAAAAGAGAACCTCGCATGACGGTGTATGCGAAGACGAACTGTGTCAGATGCCGCATCATCGTTTCTTTGCTTTGGAGCTGTTGAAAGTCCGTCGTAGATTTGACGAGCGCCATCAAAAAGATGATCGCTAAGATCGTCGTAGCGACCGGAAGCAGGGCGCTATGGATGGACTCCATAGCGCCCCAGACAACCGATTCTCCTTCGGTCGCAGAAAACAGATGTGGTGGAGAGGTTGTCAGAAATTCAAACGCCTCTCCAATACGCGCGTTCCACCAAGAATTAGCCCACTCTAGGATGTCAACCGCAGCGGACATTGTTGTCACAATCATAAGAGATTCCTCCTACGGCTTTTTCGTCGAGGTTTTAAAAGGTAAGAGACGGAATGAGCAGCTGCAAGATGAAAGGTGCGGCGGTGATCACAATGCCACCGAGCAACACGAAGAACGCCTTTTGCCGTCCTGCCGGGTCTTGGTTCATCTGGGATGTGCCAAGCTGTACGATTCCGAGCAGGATCACGATGCCTCCTGCCACCAAACACAAGTACTTGATGATCTGAAACAACTTGGTCGCCGGTTCCGTGACTTCTGGGGGCGGGTCAGCTAAAAGTGCCGTCCATAAAGTCGTCATTAAAAATGTTTTCATGGTCTTTCCTCTTTCATGTTGTGAATATAAAAATGTCCGCCTCCATCGGCAGACGTCTTGATGTTCGGGTGCTTCTTAAGCTTGTACTTGTCGTCAATAACTGGGCGTTCACCCCGTACCATGACAATGCACTTTCTGTTATCCAAGCGACGCACTTGATCGGGACTCATGAGCTCCAGTCCTAACTGATTGAAGTTGACCGAGCTTGAGCCGTGTCCTCCGCGCGTCATCTGATATGTCTTTGTCCGGATCGTCTCCTTTCCGAGCGCTTTGCTGATGTAGTCATGCGTTGACTGCTCATTGCCGCCGAGGTAGATGAAGGTGTCGCAGTTGCCGATGATCGACTCCCATGACTTCTCGTAGATCGCTTTGAGCTGTGCGACGTTTTGTAGAATGATGGAGATCAGAATCCAATGCTTGCGCGAAGTAGAGAGGATCTTCTCGAAGTCTTCCGGTAACTTCACGTTCGCAAATTCGTCCATAAGGAAGTGAACCGGAATCTTCAAGTGCCCCATCGGTTCCTTATCTGCCACGCTGTAGAGTTGCTGAAAGAGCTGCGTATAGACCATGCCCGCCATGAAGTTGAACGAGCTGTCCACGACGGGCGTCTTGATGAAGAGTGCCGTCTTCTCATCTCCATATGTCTCAAACGCCATCTCGTCATCCATTGTGAGATTTTGCAGTGACTCCAGGTCGAACTTTGTAAGTCTCGCGGAAGCTGTAATGATAATGCTTTGCATTGTCTTCTCCGCGCCCGACTTAACACGGTGATACGTCAGCGACGCGATGTTTCCGGGATGCACTGAGTCATAACATGCAAAGAGGGTATCAAGGATGTTCTCGCGACTTGTATCGCCTTTTGCTTCCGTGAGCAGCGTCATCAGCATGCGAAAATTCTTTTCAGACGGCAGCCCAAAGTGATGCAAGAGCAGCATGAGCGCGGACACGAGCATCGTTTCCGCTTTTTCCCAGAAGGGATCGGTCGTCGTACTGCCTGCCGGCGTTGTGTTTTTTATGAGCGTCGTGATGAGCATCATGACGTCATTGTCTGTACGGATGTAGGCAAAGGGGTTGTACTTGTCCGACTTTTCCATATCCACCAGGTCAATGACTCTGATCTTGTAGCCCATTGATTCCAAGGAATGTCCGTTGTCTCGCAAGATTTCACCTGCAGGGTCGAGCACGACGTAGCTTGTGTTGCCTTGTAAAAGATTAGGTTTGACATAGCCTCTCGTTTTCCCGGAGCCTGATCCGCCGACAACAACAACGTTACAGTTTCGCCCATGACTCCACGTGTCAAGGTTGATGCTGAGATGCTTTGATAGAAGGATGCGTTCACGCAAACGCCTCGTGAATTTATCGCCCTTATTCAGGACAGAAAACCGTGACAAGAATCTCAAGAGCTTTGGACGCTTTAAGCCGATCGCCCGATTGATCTGATTGATATTGCCCCACATCGCATCTCCATACTCTCGCCCTAACCGGTAGTCTTTTTTCGAGAAACGGATGCCGTAGACGGCAAGGATGTATCCGATTGTGAATACGCCGATCGCAATATATGTAGCGGGGTAGAACGTGAGTGGGTACAGTTGATCGAACGACGATTCGAGCAATTCGATTCGTGTCCGCCAGTCATGACTATTCACGAACGCAGGCACGATCAAGACAAGAATGTAAGAGACGATAAACCACGGGATCACAAAGATCAGATACGTTACGACTGTTCTCCGCTTCATCGTGCCATCTCCGAGATTTCGATGCCCTTGAACGTCCTCTCCGGGAACGTCGGAAGGATCACGTGCTCTACCTGATGAACAAGATAACTTAGGCTCTCTTGTGTTTGTTTCAAGGCAGCAAGGCGATCAGGGATACTCATCTTGTCAAGCCAGTCACGCGAGCAGTCGAAGTAGTACTTGTCAAACAAGTCCAAGCGGGCGAGATAGGCGTTCGCCGTGAGCCAAGCGCTGCTTGAGCGATCTTTTGATCTCTTGGGATAGATACAGGGCAGGATACCCTTATCGTACAAAGACATCACCGCAAGAAAGACGGTGTCCTGTAGGCAATACGCTATATCCTTAGTCAGGTCGATCGCTATGACGCTTCTATCTTCATTAAAGAGTGCCGCCATGTCATTTTCCGTGTTCGGTTTTTGCAGGTGTGCTAACTTACACCCTGCGACTTGTGCCACGGCGTCGGCATGGCTTTTCGGATCGGTTGTCACATTTGAAGGCCAATGAGATTCATCGGCTACGGTCGTCTGGGATCGATCAAAGACATTTTTGATCTTCGCGCCTGTTGTCCCATCAGGTTTGTCATACGTCTCAAAGATTTTTAATGCTTTCTCGCCTTTACGTACGGCTGCGTCCACGCTTGCCCATTCATCGTATGTCCGTACATCGAGAGCGTCCTTGTGTTGATGGATGAGCAAGAGTACGTTTTCGACACTCATATCCGGCATGGCTCCTTGTGTGTAGAGATAATCGATTAGATGCTCTACGATCAACGTCAAGTGTTCGGCCTGATCTATGACGGCCTCTTTCATGGCGTCTTTGACGGCCTTGTAATGAAATCGAGTGACAGTCATGCGCGCTTTCCTCCTTTTTCTTTAGACGCTTCCTCTTCGAGCGCTAATTCCGTACGTGTCGTCATGTCAAGCGCCATCTGTCTGGCAATCTCCAAGATGCCTGACCGTTCTTCCGGAAGCCTTGCGCGTAGTTGCGCTTCTACCTTGTCGTCAACTGTCCGATCGTAAGCTCCAAAACCGTGACGAATGGAATATAGCTGGGCGGCGAGGATGCTCACCAAACTCCTCTCTTCCGGAAAAATGTTTTTCTTGTTAGAAAGCAGGCGCTCAGCGATGATGGCCGCTGACATCAGGACGAGTTGATTCTTGTCCGCTGAAACATTGATAAGCAGCATGTTTTCTGACGGTCGGTTTTCGACAATTTTGTCTTCACCAAAGCCCTTATTAAAATGCGCCACATCGACGCTTCCCAATTTAGCGAGAGTGCGCACGTGCTCCACAGCCTGTGATGTCGGGGTCTCCCATCGCTCCGCATGCGTTGTTTGCGAGACGTCGTACACGCTTTCGACGTAGCGTGCCCCGGTCTTCTCATATATTTTGTCTTGTCGGAACATGAAGATCGCCTGTTGCCTCGTTTTTACGCTTGCTTTGACACTCCCCCAGGCATCACGTGTGCGAACGTCGGACACGTCCGGTGCTTGGCGCCAGACGATGATGGTGTTTTCCGTGCTTAGGTAGGGCATGTGCGCCTGAACCTCTTGTATTTGGCGTAGTAATCCCGCTTCGTGCCCAAGGCGAAGCAATACATTGTTGTATTCTTCGAGCAAAATGTCTCTTTTTTGCAGGTAATCTTCGGTCTCGTCAAGCTTGATGCGCAGGGCGTCCGTTTTAATGATGATCGGTTTATGCGGTTTCTTTTGAGCGGCCTCGATGAGCTTTTTCGCAGCATCCATCCATGCTTCTGCAGGACGGATGCTTTGATCACGATGACTTAACGGGATAGGGCGATTGTGTTCATTTAAATCGAGAAGAGTAAGCGCTATGAGCAGGCTTGTTTCTGATCGATACTCACGGACTTCGACTTGTACTGGGCACTCACTCTCTTCGCTTTGATCCTTCAAGGCGACAACCGCACCATAGTAATCGAGGAGTTTATCAAGAACCGTCTTAGTAGGTTCGCTCGACATGATTTAGCGCTCCTTTCCTCTCTCGATGACCGGTACACGAGGCGCTGTACCACCCTTTTCTCTCAGCTCTTTGACGTAATGGAGCATGGACGCGACACCTTCCTGTACCGGCGGACGTTTATTCGCTGCGTCGTCTTTTGAGGGTGCGGAGGGCATGGTTGATTCCTTTGTCAAGGTCGGGCGCGCTGAGCCGGATGGGTTCTTCGACGGATCGTCCGTACGTAACTTCTTGTGCGATTCCGTCACCTGGGAATTCTTTGGTGCGCCCGGCGAATCCGGGCTTGATTCTTCCCCCCGGTTTATTCCTCGGTCTTGAAAAGGGTTGGTTGTTACCTCATAAGCCATGACGCCCGCTTCCATCATGGACAGCGCTCCTTCCTTATCAGGCACAGATGGACGTTGTTCTTTAGGTTCGGTTGCATGCGGTTTTTCGATATCCTCATGAAGCCTCTCCTCAAAACTCTTTTCGCGATCAACCTCGATGACACCAATGCTTCGATCTTCTGCCACTTCGTGGACTTCAATTTCTTCTGCGACAGTTCTGTTCGAAACCTTATGTCTTAAATCGATTGCTTGCACACTCTCCGGTACTTCCATAGCCCTCTCAATTCTTGCTGCCTCAGTCACTAAGTGTCCGGCTACAGCTGTCAGTCTTCCGATATCTGATGATCGGATAAACAAATTAACGATTTCTTCACTGTCCGTTTTCTTGCGGAAAATGTTTTTTGATTCAGCAATGTAGCCATTGATGTGGTTCTTTTTCATGCTCTCGACGAGTTGCGCCTTATCTTTTGCAGCGAACGTGAAGACTGTCGTATCAATATCACCGTGCTTCACAAGTGACCGCTCTCGCACGTTGCGAAGCAACACTTTGCCCGCGGCTTTTCCGAGACTGCCAAGTAAACCCGCGACGTGGACTGCGCCGGCTCCTGTTACTCTCAGAGCACCTAAACCACCTTGCAGGCCGAATTCAGCCATCCGAAAAATTAAATAAATTGTTTGATCTCCGGGTTCCATCGTTTTTGTCCTTTCTTTGCAATAAAAGAGCGGCCATGATGCCGCCTTCAAGTTTTGTGTTTCTTTGTTCTGTTGCTACGCCTTGTTACCGTTCGTATCTGTATCCTTTGAGCGGATCGTGATCTCCACGGGCTGACCTGTAACGTGAGAGATCGCGGCGATGAGTCCATTGGCAAGTGCCTTGTTCTCTCTCAGTTCGCTTGGCGCAATGCCTACGCCCGATAAAAGACCGGTAAGCTCGTCTCCTAATTGGTAATCTCGATCGATCAGCTCATACACAAACATCTCAAAGATGTAGCCGTGACCGTCATGATCCGATGCTATTCCGCGTCGAATCTCGTCAAAGAAATGCTGATCATCAACGTTTGCCACGCGCTCGAAGTCCGTGCGTCTCACAAAAACATCTGGGGCATACTCGATTACGTCCTTTTGCTGCACCCCTAATCGCTTGGCGGCGATTTTCGCATTATCGGTTTGACATGCAGGGACGTTCGTATCTTTGATACTCTCCCATTCTTCTCTGAGGTCAACATAGTGCCTCATACATACCTCCTTACAAACCACTTCACTACTAGATACAGTCACATGCTGTCGTTTGTTCTTCCTTACCTAAAAGCCAATCAGCGGTTACTTGGTATAGTTCGCATATTTTAGCAAGGACTTCTAATTTCGGCGTAGACAGATTCTGTTCATAACTGGATAACGTTGTAACGGAAACGCCTATGCTTGCAGCGGCTTCAGGTTGCTTCAGTCCTTTGTCTTTCCTTAACTTCACAATTTTTTCACCAAACGTAGAGTCATCTTGTTCACCATGCTTTGGCTTTGGCACGCATTCACTTGCATTCAGTAAAGAAAAAGCGACATATTCTTTTTCCAATCCAAAACCTTCTTGCACAAACCCAATATCAGCCTTGATAATCCGTGTCGGTGTTACCTGTTCGCCGTCATTGCCAACTTCAATCAGAATCACGACATCACCTTTTCTGTAGTCACGATCCTTAACACGAACCTCGAACGTCTTAGAACCATCCAAAAAATCATCGAAAAATGGTTGTTGTAAATTAATTGCGTGTACGCTCATAGCTCCTCCTTTCTGTTGCTAGTTAAGAACTTCTCTAGCGCTCACGATCTACTGATTCTCGCTTACTTACTCTCTGCCACAGCACATCAAATTCTTCGCTCTGCCAAAACGGCAAGCTGTAGTAAACCTTGTTCTTGGCATCATCGATATATCCATACCCCGCTACCGAGTGTTCAATCTCAATCAGCGCGGTATGATCGGGCGGCGTTGCATATGTCAGGTCTTCGTTTTGAGTGATCTCATAACCCTTCTTCCTCAAAAGTTCGAGAAGCTCGTTTTCCGTTGTCGCCATCCGCTCAACTTGCCTTAAATCGCGTGATACCACATACCGTGCGTAATTTCTTTCGTTTGCCATGGCAAGCAACTCTTGACTGATCTCCTCATAAGACATCGAAGGCTCAAACTTGCCGGCAACGTCATAACCGTCCTTGGCAGCCGTCCTGATCAGGCTCATTATCTCCGGTGTATAGCGTGGATCATTCAAGAGAAAGATACTTACTCCCTCTTCTAAAGCTTGACGCAACTGGTTCATTTGCTCCGAACTGTAGATTGTGTATGCATATGCCTCGACATCAATCCCGTTTCGAAAACCCTTGTGTATGACTTGAATTTGGGCGGCGCTAAAGCCTTTGTCGGCGTAAGACGATAAATCCATGCCGTCATAGAGAGCAAACTGCAGGACACTCGTCATTTCGTCGTCCCAACGATGATCTAAGAGACAGGTCACGTCCAGACCGTCGTTGAGCGCCTCTCTGATCTTCCACATCTGCCAGTCGCTGTATCGAGGATCGGCATACTGGATCACATCGACGTTCTGTTCCATGCCTTTCATGATTTCGCACAGCTGTTGCTTGTTGTATGACTCGAACAGCGTGTATTCGACTGCCGTCATGTCCTTTCACCGCCTTTCTTCTCACGTACACCTCGTTTCGGTTTGTCCGGCGGTCGATCCCGCCTTTGTGCGTCTTGGATCATCTCTTTTAGATGTTTACGTTCTTCTTGTGTACCGAGTCCGGCGTCTAAGAACGCTTGCGCTTGGCGATCGTCTTTGATTCCGTATCGGTATAGGAGCCGTATCTTGGCAGATAAATCCTCCATGATTCTTTTCGACTCATAGTCGATGCGGGGTCGTCCGTATTTTGCGATCATTTCTTCTCGCCACGTTTTCGTCGCAAGGATTCGGCGGTAATAAAACCGGAACCTGCGTACTACCCATGGGTACCGGATGTGCTTTACCTTCATCCTTTGCACCGTAGTATTCTTCGGACGATACACAGCGACTTTTCTCCGACGTCTGATTCTGTCTTCAAGTGCTGTGGGGATAAATGCGTCTCCAAGGGATCGCAGGCGGGCGAAACGCTCCATGCCGGGGGCTTTGACGGCGACATGTTCACGATCTCGCTTCACTTCATAACCTTGTGATTCAAGGCGACGATAAAGTTCCTCAAGAGAGGAAACTTCTTTTACGAGTTCATTGATGTCTTTACGGATTGCCGCACGAAACGATGAATTTTTCACGTGACGCTTAGGCGGTGTGAGTCCTAATTCACGGAGCTTCTCCGCCTCTCGCTTTTGTTCGCCTGGGATCACAACGGACAACTCGTGCTCACGACAAAGGGAATCGGATAGATGCCGGAGTCTCCTCTTTTCGCCTTTGCTCAGGTTGTACTTTTTGCCGTCAAGGAAGCTTACAGAATTGATGACAAAATGGTTATGAAGATGCTCTTTATCTAGATGCGTCGTGACCAACACTTGGTAGCGGTCTCCCCACATCAATTCGGCGAGCTTAACTCCGATCTCGTGTACTGTATCCGCATCGGCTTCACCCGGCGCAAAGCTCTGGATGGCGTGAAAGCATTGGATGCCGTCTTCTTTGTCAAACATCTTTTTGACGTTGACAAACTCATCGCGTGCATTCCGCTCATTACAGTAAATGCCTGTAACGTACTGTACATCATGTGTTTTCTCAGGCTGCTCAATGTAGTCAATGACATCCGTCAACGCCTGGTAGTAAGGAACAGTATGCGTTCCGGTTATTTTGTGTTCATTTGCGGCGTAGTCAAGCGTTCGGCTGACATCTCCGCGGATCGATCTGATTTTTGTCGTTGCAATAAAATCACCACCTTTTTGGCATACAAAAAGCGGCACGAGTGCCGCTCTGTTTTTTGCTTGAAAACTACTTCACTAGTTGTTATCGTTCTTCGACTGTTCTCTCTTTCTGATAAATCTCGCGCACGTCTTCCAATAAAGTGATGGACGCGTCAAACACCTGATAATCTTCGGAGTTCGGGATGGAAATGTTTCGAAGATCCTCGAAATATTCCTTCAACTGGACACGCCATTCAACCTGCGTCAGCGCCCGGTAAATGTGCTCTTCAAGGTACTCGACCATGTTGCGCACATCGGGAACGTAGTGTGTGATGTATTCGAAATCATACGCGATGATAAGATTTGCCATGTAACTGGCTGCTTGTCGAAGACGTTCTTCGGTCAGCGGTTGGTCTTTTATTGGGAATGAAAATCGGTTCATGCATTTCCTTTCTGCTTTATCTTCTTCGGCGTCATGTACGCCTACTGATTGTTGTGCAGCACTTGATCAAGCTTGGTTAACATCTTATTGAGCTTTTCAACTTGTTGATCGTAGTGCTGTTGGCGAATGTCATGTGTCGCGTTCGCAATTCGGGCAATCTGATTAAGATTCCTTCCAATTTTCAATAAGTCATTTTTAAATTCGTGGTACTCAAGCGGTGGGATTTCTTTGATTTCAACACCGGCAAGAACTCTCCGGATGTATGCTTCGCGTGATAGACCTGCCCGCACATGGTTGGCGGTGAGCTGCTTCATTTCATCATCATTCAGCCTTACGAGGAAGGCGTACTGTCTGCTTCTTTTTGGCGACCTCATCGTACTCCTCCTTGCTGCACTTGGTGCAGCCGATTATTTGCATGTTGTTCTTTCGGGACATCATTCAGCTGTTATCTTAAGACTTTATTGATATTTCACGAGCTCCTAATCCGGTTTCCCACGGTATTACTTCCCTTTATGGGCAGCAGATAGTCGGAGATCAAAACTAATTCAAGTTCCGCTAATTTTTTTGTATGTGTAAGGCACAATGTAAAATCGCCCCTGCTGTGGGGGATAGCATATTCACATTAATAGTATTTTAGTTGCTAGCAAGAGCATCTTTTTTATTCCCGCTTATCTGGATAGTTCATTTGCCGTATCCTCATGACCCGATCGATTTCTTTCTCGCTCAACAGATTGAGAGGGATTAGCGCATATGGAATCGTCTCAACTATTTCACCATCGGGCGTGAGACGGTTAATGCTGATGAAGTGGGCGTTGCCGTCTGTGATCTCTTTGTAAAAATCACGCATTGCGTTAATGTCAAACATGGGAGGACTCCTTTTTTTTAAGCGTAGCATTCATGTTTGCACTGTTTGCGCCATTTCGGCGCAAAAAAGATGGCTCTGATTGCTTTCTTTCATTCTATGATTGCCTTTGATTTTTTAGATTAATCTGTGAGCCATACGATCTGAAGATTTCGCGCCTCTTACTATATATAAGTTTATAAGCATTTTAATATGATAGATAATGCTATTAAACATATAGATAAGATACTTTATATACGCCAATAAACATACAAACTACAGTATTTATAGTCTGATAAACATACAGTATGTTAGCACTCTGCTCTTTGCTAACGCGCAAGCATCGGATTTGGATATCCACGCCCTTTCGGGCGCGGACTCCTGCATCCCCCGGCTAAACCGGGCTTGTTAGGGGATACCCCTAAGACCCCGATTGCGTTCGAGTGCTCGTGTTTTGATTTGTGCTTTGTGTCTACGAACTTGATGTGTTTCCCCAGATCGAACAGAGACGTGTGGTCAGGGATGTTTTTGCGCCTCAAAAGCTCCTTGACGCTTTTACGGCGTTTTAGGAATTGCCGGAATCGCCCTCAATTTTAATTCTGGAACGTTCTACAAGGTAAATTAATCTATGTTCGGTAAACCTGCCGTCGATGATCGATATCGACGACAAAAATAACGATGGCGTCATCTTCAATCGAGCAGATGACCCGATAATCGCCTACACGGTAACGCCATAGACCGGCGAGATTACCTGTTAAGGCGTCACCCATGTCGCGAGGATTATCCAGCTTTGAAACTTCGACCAGCTTTGACATAATCCTCTTTGACATGGCCTTATCGATTCTCGCAAAAGCCTTATAAGCTCTCGGTGCAAACTCAACTCTCCAAGTCATACGCTTCACGAACCTCATCCATGGAGTATGTCTTGAGTTTTCCTGCACGATAATCAGACACATCCTGCAAGATACGGTATTCGTACTCGATCTGGTCTAAACCGCTTTCGATCAAATGGCGAATATAAAAAGCCTTGCTTCTTCCTGTGTCCGTAGCAAGTCGTGAAAGTCGTTCGTCAGTTTCAGGTGTCAGTCGAACTGATGTAGGTGTTGTAGACATCTGTTTATCCTCCTGCAATAATGTGACTACATGTAGTCATTTATAGAGTACCAGAAAATTCGGAAACAAACAAGTGCAACAAAGATGGCTCCAAGAAAAAAGAGCGCATCCAATACGGGTTGGCTGAGTCGAAATGTTCCTTGTCAGAAATTATCCCCAGTTATTTTCTTTATTCTAGCATTTAGCTAGCCCGGATGGTGAATGCTCCAATCTGGATCGTAAAGTCCTCTCTGTTCAGTTTTAGCATCCGTTGATGCGTCTAGGAATAAATCGTCGTGACGCACGTTCACGCCGTCACTTTCGAAGTAGGCGTACCCAAGGCGTAACATCCATTCGTTAAAGAAGTCATCACCGGCTAAATAAATGTACACCGGTAGGCTTAACTCTTCGCCGACGGGTGCGCCTTCAACATATCGAATTTCCTGTTGGAGCAAGTAATAATTTAGCTGCCGCTTAATCCACTTTCCTTCGTCAGTGTTATCGGACATCTCACGTAATCCGATGATGCGCACTTCAAATCGTCTGCCTGTACTTTCGTCGCCGATCCGCAGCACAAGTCTATTCGCTGAGTTGACGCGAACCACCGTTGCTGTCCTCACATCATCCGGGTCAACCGGGCGATTGTAGAAATGTGTGGTTGTCGGTAATGCTTGAAGTGTCGTTGTGGACGGTGCGCTTTCCTTGCCATCGGACGTGCTATTCGGTGTACTCACCGGGGTGGTGTCGTAGATCGTCGATGTCCTCGCCGGCTCACACACAGGTGAGGTTGAGGGCGTTTTTGCCTTTCGTCTGCTACTTAGGAGAGGCGGCAGAATCAGGGCTATGAGACATACGACGATCACGATCAGGTACTTGATAAGATTCTTTTTACTTTGATCCATGTTGCATGTCCTTTCCCTGTGCGACTATCGCAATAACAGAAACAGAACCAGCATCAGGAAAAAATTGAAGAAGGTCGTAACAAGGAGCGGAATCACGATGATTGAATAATCCGGCTTACTCCGTGCCACCGATTTTTCTTTGGAGGACTTTCGGGAATCAAAAGCCGTCTCTTCGAGTTTCTCACGCTCCTCCTCAAACTCTTCCCGGATAGCGTTCACGACGTGTCCTGCTAGGAAATGACCGTCTTCTCGGCGATTCTCATCATAAGTAGTAACTGTCTTTTCAAGCGCTAAGATTGCCAGATGCAGGTCTACGACTTCAACAAGAACCTGACGATTCACGTCATCACCTTGAAGCGCTAAGTACCGTTTGTAGCGATGCTCCGGATTCAAGAACTCCGCTATGTCTCTTACGTCCATCTGCAGTTCCGGAGTAATGTCTTTGACCGCTTTGGCGACAGCAACGAGAGCGAGATCGTCAGCGTTACGAGGTAGCTCTTTCATCTCCTCTCTGATCACTCGGCGCATAAGCGATTCAAGACGTCTCTGCTCCGCTTCCTGTTCATCGGTCTTTTTCTGGACGTTTTGTCGCCGGCTCGTCACACGTTTCAACAGTGTTTTTTTATCTTCGCTCATCCCAATCTCCTTAGCGTGATCGTTCCTGGTCTCTTATGACCGGTGCGTGTTCTTGCACCAATGGCTCACGTCCTCTGAGATGGTCGATGATAGGAATCACGTGTTCGCTATACGTCTCGTGGACTTCCTTTAATGAGGCAACGAGCATTGTCCGATATGCGTTCGCTAAAAACTCTTTCTGATTCACGCCTTCCGGCATGTTTTTTCTTGCTTTCGTATCCGTTTCGTCTTTCAGTGCCCGGAACGCCTCGGCTAAATGTCCTTTCCGTTCGTCTGTGACTTCAAGCCCTAGCTCGTTGTGCATCATGATGGACAGCGCATCCGCCTCAAATTCAATTAAGGCGACTGACTTGTCGAGAGGAAGTTCACGGTGTAAGAGCGCGTGGCCGATCTCGTGTGTGAGCGTCGAGACACGCGCCGTGTCTCCGAGTGCGGGGGAGACACAGATATGGTTTTCTTCACGGTTATAACTTCCGCGGCGCTTTGCACCCGACATTTCGATGGACACATCGCAAATGTTCTCGCGGGTATACGCGATAAGCTTTTCCGCAAGCTCCGCATGTTGCATGGAAGCAACGCCCGGTGTTAAAAGCTTCGGATAATCGTCAAACGGCACGGTTGTCTGTGTGATGTCAAACACGCTTCCAACCTTAAAGACAAGAACCTTGTCAGTTTTGATTTTCTTCTCTTCGATGAGTTTCTTTTCTTCCTTCGTTGCGTTCTTCAAAGCCTTCCGCTCGCCGTTTAATCCATCAAAGAACTGAGCGGTAACGGGAACGAAGATCTTCATGCCTTTTTCACCGCGCCGGACGGCGTACCCCTGGGCTTGCCATGCCTGATAGCTTGCAACGAATGAAGCGGCGTCGTTTTGAAAGAAAATCAACATGGTATTGTTCGGTGAATACCTATAAAACCGTGTTGCAAATGCAAGGTATTCCGCAATCTTTTCCGGATCGGCGACGTAGGAGTCGGCGATCGATTTGAGCTGTTCCTGCAACGCCTCGAAGGCGGTTACATTTTGTTCTTGGTTCGTCATGGTCTTTTACTCCTTTCGCAGCAATGAAAAAGCGGCTCTCTTGCCGCTTTTGCGTCTTCTTTCGTTGTTTTTTATTTACTACTTCGCTAGTTGTCTTTTGTTACCTCTCCGGCTCGTACTCGTAAGCCCTCGCTTTGTCCGGAGTTTCCGCTCGTCCCATACGGGCAAGCCACTCTGTACAGGTGCAGCCTACGCAGAAGTCTAGTAACTTCGCTTTATCATGTGCCATCGTTCCGTCGTCTCTTGGAGGGGCGATCCAGAAAACTGTACTTGTTTTAGCTTCAATGTTTTCAGGCGATGAAACAACCATTTCACTCGTTGCTTCTTCCAGAGCATCTTCAAAGTCATCAAACTTAGTTTGCGACAAGACGGTATAAAAATAATCTCTCGGTACATCATGTTGAATCCGTTCAACCCAGACATATTCGCCGTCAGGAATCTCCGGACACATATCTTCAAGAGCGATCGCATCGTAAAACAGCATATCCACATCGATAACCTCGTCGAAGATATCCCATAAATCTCCGATTGACTTGACATGAGTACTGATCGCTTTATCGTATAGGTCGCGCCTTTCTTGGGGGATGTTTGAGCCGTCAATCATCCAAGCAAGCAGGTTTTCTCTGTGAGAACGCCAATAGTCAAGCACCCATCGCTCCTTATCGGTGATGAGCGGTATGATTCTGTAGTCGTTCCACATGAACAGAATATATTTGTCTTCTGTTTGACGAGTCATTGTGATCTCCTTTCAGCTACTAGTGAAGTCCTTCACTACCACACGTCTTCGTCCGGCAAGCCAGTCTTCCGTGAGGGTGATAGTCTCTAGTCGTTCTTGAATCTGTCGCTTCATCATCTTGATGTAGCGCTCGGCTTCCTCTCTTCCTTTGTCACCTTCGGATGGAAAGAAGTAGCCGCCGGTCGATTGCGAGAGAATCAGGACACTTTTTGCGCGTAGTGTTTTGATTCTTTTTTTGACAGTACGGACGCTCGCGCGCATGATGCGTGCCAAGTCACGCGCCAAAATCGCGTTTCCGCTGCCTGTCGGTATGAACCCTAAATACTCTTTTTGTTTAGTAGTGAAGAGCTTCACTACTACTTGGTTTCGTCCGGCAAGCCAGTCTTCTGTGAGAGCGATTGTGTCTAGGCGTTCTTGAATCTGTCGCTTCATCATCTTGATGTAGCGCTCGGCTTCCTCTCTGCCTTTGTCACCTTCGGACGGAAAGAAGTAACCGCCGGTCGATTGCGAGAGGATCAATACACCTTCCCTGCGTAGTGATTTGATTTTTTCTTTGACGGTACGGACGCTTAAGTGCTTCAAGCGTGCCAAGTCGCGAGACAGGATTGCGTTTTCGCTACCTGTCGGTATGAGTCCCAGCATGTTTTCCTCCTTACGTAAAAACGAAAGGGCGATCCAGTCAACCGCCCTCATGCATTTTTTGCCAATGAGTTAAAACGTCCGGCATCAGCTTTACCTCTCATATCCGTCTCTTGAAAGGCTGAAAAGAATCCCCTCTTGTTTGAAGGAGTAGTAGCGCCCCATGTCTCCGAGAATGATGTGATCCTCAATTCTGATTCCGAGCAGCTGGGCGCCTTCCAAAAGCAGTTTTGTCGATTTCATATCCGCCTGACTCGGCTTCGGATCGCCGGTCGGATGATTATGGCAGATAATCACAGATGACGCACCATTCACGAGGGCTTGACGGAAAATATCACGAGGGAGAACGATAGCAGATGAAAGCCCGCCGTACGAATGGGTATCGATGCAAATCAGACGCAACCTTGAGTCCAAGCTGAGAACAAGAAAATGTTCCCTCTTCCCATGCTTTTCGATGTGAGCAAAGGCAAACTTAGCAGCGTTTTCAGGGCTACTGCAATCTTGCCTTTCGATTGATAGAGTCGGCGCTGTCGCTACAATGTGCTGAAGCGCTTCATAGCGCTCTCTCTGTTCCTGTGACGTTGCTAGCTGATCCGCGTTGATTAGCAGGTCGCTGAGTCCGTACTTTTCAGCATGTTCTATAACTTCTTGTTCCTTGAAGTCCATCACGAGCGAATAGGAACGGATGAACATCCATTCGTCCATCGTTAACACGTTTACACCTCCCTCTTTCGAATTTCTGCGACAAGCTTAATCAGCTCACGCACTTTGTTTGCCTCTTCCGGTGTAACAGTGTAGCGCTCCGGATCGCCCCATAAAGCATCGATATCGTCCGTTGACACATCGATGTCTAAGAGTATTTTGATCGCTTTTTTAAGAGTCATGGCTCATCCTTTCTTTTACTAGGGAAATAATTCGCTAGTGGTGCGCTTTTCCTTCTCTCTTCTTTACGGGAGATGTGAGATATGTGAAGTGCCCCGCAGGTTGCGAGGCACTTCATCTGTCATATATCAATCTTCTTGGAGTTCCTTCTCGCGTTTCTTCTTGAGAATCAGTACGACGGCCATCAAGACTACCGCCAGTCCGAGGAACGGGAAAGCGTAGAGCGGGAACGCCTCGCCCGTCTTTGCGGGAGGCGTCGTTTCTTTGTTCTGAACGGTCACAATCAGCACTTCGGCTTCTTCCGTGAGCGTCACGTCCGTTGCATTCTCGTTCAGGTCATAACCCTTCGGCGCTTTCGTCTCCACAAGTCGATAATCGCCATAGGGGAGTCGCAGGATGGTAATTGTGCCCTCGGCGTCCGAAACAACGGACGCAAGATCGCCGTTGGCGTCTGCGATGTATACGCCATCTTCCAGACGGAAGCGCATCAGCTCCGGCTCTTCGCCGTCGCGTAAACGGTACAGCTCGAAGACAGCGCCTTCCAAGCGCTTGCCGGTTTTCGCGTCTTCCTTCTCGATGGTGAGCGATGTCGGCTCGTTCGTAAACTCGGTGACGCCGGTGACGTTACCCCACGTGTCAATCGTAAATGTGAATGTCGCTTCGTTCAGGATGTAGCCGTCCGGAGCCAGGATTTCGCGGAACGTGTAGGTGCCGGCGGGTAGTCCGATCAGGGTTGCGAGTCCTCGGCTGTCCGTCTCAACGGATCGGACAAGTTCACCCGTTTCGTCGTAAACCTCGATGATCGCGCCCGCTACAGGTTCACCCGTCACGATATCGGTCTTTTCAAGCGTGACAACCGTTTCACCGTTCTCTACGACAATCCCTAAGATGTATTGTTCTTCGTCGAGTGTCATCTCAATGCCGTTCGGGTTCAGCACATACCCCGGAATGGTCTTTGTTTCCATCAGGCGGTAGTCGCCGTAGGGGAGCCGAAGCATCCGGATGGTTCCGGTGTCGTCCGTCGTAAGCGTCGTGATGTCGCCGTCGGCGTCTGCGATGTACACGCCATCTTCCAGGCGGAAACGCATCAGCTCCGGCTCTTCGCCGTCACGCAAGCGGTACAGCTCAAACTCAACGCCTTCTAACGGTTTTTCTAGATCGTCCGCATCCACTTTGTAGATGGAAAGCGAGGTCGGCTCATTCGTGAACTCAGTGACACCGGTGACGTTGCCCAGCTCATCGATCGTGAACGTGAACGTCTCTTCGTTCAGGACGTAGCCGTCCGGAGCGAGGATCTCTTTGAATGTGTACGTGCCGACGGGGAGTCCTTTGATCAGGGCTTGCCCGTTCTCATCGGTCGTGACTTCGCGTACCAGCTCGCCCGCTTCATCGAAGATTTGGATGACCGCACCCGGTACGGCTTCGCCTGTCGCAAGGTCGGTTTTCTCAAGCGTGACTTCCGTTTGAGCGTTCATGGCATCATACTCGATCACGCCGACTTCCTCATCCAGCGTGAAGTCATAGGGCGTAGGGTCAAGGACGTAGCCTGCCGGCGCTTCAACTTCTACAAGGCGGTAGTCGCCGTAAGGAAGTGTAAGCACTTGAAACATGCCGAGTTCATCCGTCGTAAGTTTTGTGATCTTGCCGTCGGCGTTTGCGATGTACAGACCGTCTTCGAGGCGGAAGCGCATCAGCTCCGGCTCTTCGCCTCCCAATCGGTACAGTTCAAAGACAGCGCCTTCAAGAAGAACAGCATCGTCATCTGCGTCACGCTTATAGAGCAGGAATTGCGTCGGCTCGTTCGTGAATTTCGTCACGCCGCTCACTTCTCCGTAAGGGTCGATCGAGAACGTGAATGTCTCTTCGTTCAGGATGTAGCCTTCGGGTGCCAGGACTTCGCGGAACGTATACGTGCCTGCGGGGAGTCCTTTGATCAGGGCTTGCCCGTTCTCATCAGTCGTAACTTCGCGTACCAGCTCGCCCGCTTCATCGAAGATTTGGATGACCGCACCCGCTACAGGTTCACCCGTCACAAGGTCGGTCTTCTTAAGCGTGACCTCATTCATCTCGTTTTCAAGGTCAATGACGACGGGAGACGTGTCGTCGGAGTTGTCTTTCACTGTGAACGCGATGGGATTGAGCAGACGCTTATAGCCGGGCGATTCTTTTGTTTCAGAAAGCTCGTACTCGCCGATAGGGAGTCCGTAGATCAGGATCGTACCGGCAGCGTTTGTAGTCAGTACAGACGAGTTGTCCGAATGAGCTAACTCTTCCCAGACGTAGGCATTCAACGCTGCGTCGTACATGAATCGTTGGGCGTTCAAGTCCTTGTCCTGAATTAGGAACTCAACGCCTTGGAGTGCGTCGCCTGTTACGTTGTCCTTCTTGTGAATTTCAACGCATGTGAGCTTGTTGCACATCACGACAGGCTGTACCTCGCCGGTGTCAAGAACCGTGAACTCAACATCGGTCGCTATGGTGTAGCCGGCAGGAGAGAGTGTCTCGCGCAGAATGTACGTCACGCCGACTTTCAGTTTCCGGATGACGTGCGGCGTGTCCGTCGATACCCAATCTTCCACAACTGCGCCGCTCTCTTTTTCAATCACTTGCAGGTGTGCTCCGGGCAGCTCTCCGTCACCTGTGATTTTCTTCTTAGAGAGTTCAATCACGGTCGGGGCGTTACCGATCGATTCATCAAGCACTTTCCCGACAAGAGGGATCTCCACGTAGTCGGTATCTCGCGTGATCTCGAACGTGAGGTCGTCGATGGAGGCATATCCGTCCGGAGCTTTGACTTCTCTCAACGTGTATGTGCCGATCGACAGTCCGCCCGCCGAGATGGCAATGCCGTCATCATTTGTGACGAGGCGATCTACGATAACCGGTCGTCCGTCAATGATGACGGTGAAGGTCACAAGGTCTCCGTCCGAATCGTAGATTTGGAACTCTGCGCCTTGGAGTGGTTCGTTGGTCGCTGAATCACGTTTGATGATCCTGAGCCTCAGCATGATGCGCTCGTTTCGAACGTACTGGTTTACGATTTCCTCATTGCGGATGATCTTAACCTCGAAGTCGTCATCATTGATGTAGAACTCGTCGGGTGCACTCGTCTCACGAAGGATGTATGTGCCAAAACGCAAATAAGGCGTGAGTGCCATACCGTCGCTGTCAGTTGTCAACGTTCCCACCGGATGACCATAAAGGTCAACTGCAGGCGTGTCGTCCGGATTGAACAGCTCAAACGTGGCGCCTTCAATCGGAATCGCATCGCCCTTTGCCAACTTGATGATGCGAACCCTACCGCGAATCGGCTCGTTTTCGATCGTCATCTCAACTTCGACGATAGGTGTATTCATGTCTTGATACGTGAGCGTCACATCATAGACAGTCTCGTTAGGGAGATAGCCTTGTGGAGGGGTTTTCTCTTTCACTGTGTAAGCGCCTAACGGCAGATTCTTTGAAGTTGCCACACCGTTAGCATCGGTTGTGATCGTGTCAACGACTGCGTTGCTATTGTTGCGAATTTCGAAGATTGCGCCTGCGAGCACTTCTTGACTGATCGAATCTTTCTTGACGATCTTGATGCGTCCTTCGGCCGCAATGTTGCTAATCGTCCTGGCCTCAACAATAATCGGCGTATTCATATCCTTGTACGCCAAAGTCATGGTAATCGGCGTCGGATCGAGGATGTACGGGGAAGGGACAAATGTCTCCGTCACAGTATACGTGCCTAACGGCAGAAGTTCTGTTTGTGCTTTCCCTTCGGTATCCGTCGTGAGAGTCGCAACAAGCGTATTCGCGGCGTTCCTCACTTCAAAGACCGCGCCTTGGATGAATACGTTGTTCTCACCTTGCTTAGTGATCTCTAAACGCCCCTGTGCAGCATCATTGTTCACAGTTCGTGCTTCAACGACGACCGGCGTATTCATGTCTTTATATGCTAGGGTGATCGTGATTGGCGTCGGATCGAGGATGTATGGTGCAGGAACAAACGTCTCCGTTACGGTGTACGTGCCAAAGGGCAGTGAGCCTGTGCTCGCTTTCCCTTGTGCATCTGTTGTAAGAGTCGCAACAAGTGTATTCGCCGTGTTTCTCACTTCGAAAACCGCTCCTTGAACAGGTGCGTTGTTCTCACCGTGTTTGACTATCTCGATTCGTCCCTGAGCATCGACATTGCTGATCGTCCTCGCTTCAACGACAACCGGCGTGTTCATATCCTTGTACGTCAAAGTCATGGTGATCGGTGTCGGGTCAAGGACGTAAGGTGAAGGGACGGATGTTTCCGTCAGCGTATACGTTCCTAACGGCAGAAGTCCTGTTTGCGCTTTCCCTTCGGTGTCCGTTGTGAGCGTCTCTACAAGAGTATTGGCGGCGTTCCTCACTTGAAAGACCGCACCTTGAATGGGTACGTTGTTAGCGCCTTGTTTCACGATCTCTAACCGCCCCTGTGCGCGATGGTTCTCGAACGTGACGCCCACGGTTTGACCTGTTCTTAGTGTCACTTGCTTCACGGTCGAATCATGCAGATACGGCGCGGGGACAGAGACTTCACGAACGTACACGGTCGTTCCGTCTCCGATACCAAATTGTTGCGGCACTGTTGTGCCGTCGGCTCGTGTTGTCAACCGGATCGTGCTGCTCGCCGGAAATGTTGATGATTGTGAGAGGTCGAAAACAGCGCCGGCGACGTTCGCGCCGGTCACGGCGTCCTTCTTCGTCACCTGTACATAGCCGTCACTCGGTGCGTTCGGGATCGGTGTATTCCAATACACGCTGTTGATTTCATCCATCCGGATTTCAATTGTCCGAGGTGTAGGATCAAGCGTATACCCATCCGGCGCCTTCGTTTCTGTGAGCGTGTATGTTCCGGGATCGTATTCCTTTGGCGATATGTATTCGGAAGAAGTCATCACGATCGCTTCGATATATCCTCCTGGATATTGCAAATTGAATTCAGCACCCGGCAAGCCGGCGCCGGTCGTTGAATCCGCTTTCTTAATGCGGAATCCGCCTTTATCTTGTTGTGGCGGCTCCCAATTCATACGGAACATGTTTGAGATGAAATAGCCTTTGTTCGGATCGCCTGAACTCCATGCGCGATTGTACCAGTTGGTGCTAACCCATTCAGCGCCACGAGAGGAACTCATGGTGATGAAGTAACTCGTATCCGGATTGTAATTCGGGATTTGAAGGTATGCGTTCTCTGCGGGTGTCACCTTCCCAATAACAAGTGTCGCGTGTGTATTCGCTCCAGACGATCCGGGATTGTACATTGAATCCTGATCACCTGAGATGACTATATCGCCTAAGCGTAGCTGAGTCTTATCAACAGGTGCCAAGTGTCGCGTGTAAAGCTGCGGAATAGCGGTAAGTTGTTGACGGAAGACACCGACGCCGGACGTCTCAAACACAATGCCGTTACTCGATGCGAATGTGTGTCGTGTCGTCAATGTGTTCTGAAGTGAGCTATATTCTCCGTTGATTTTAGAGGCAGTTGCCGTGTAAAGTACGTGTGTCACGAGGTCTACACAACAAAAGCCTTGGGTAGAGGTTGCTAATGGAATGTACTCCGTGCCTCTAAGAACGTTGTTGTATGCGTAGCCGGTCTGATTCGCCCGGTCGATATGCGCTTTCGCAGAGCGAAGAATACGCTCACGTGAGACGGAGATATCTGACGGTTGAAGTCCAGGTCGTTGCGCAGCGGTATAGGCGTGCGCATACTGTGTGTGCTCCATGACAGGAAGCAAGGAGAGAAACAATAGAATACAGAGTAGCGAAAGAAGCTTTTTCTTCCATTGCTTCGTGGTGGTGTTTGTTCGTTTCTGCATGTGTGCATTCCTTTCATTCTTTCTTACGATTTTTGATTGCTGACAATACAAAAAAGACTGTTTTCACAGCCTTCTCTACCTTCTTTGCCCAGATTTACCAGGGTTTTCTGTTTTTAGAAAAAAATGCTAGACAAAGCAAAAAGCGACGATGATGCCGCTTAACTCCTTGTGATTTTGGCGACTAGTGAAGAGGTTCACTAGTAGCTGTTATCTGTTTCTCATTTCCCGTAGCTGATGTACATGTACAAATTTTCAGATGAAAGCCCGAAAGCGAATTTTGTCCACGTTGCTTTGAACATTTGGTTATAATGACCGGAAGACTTTTTGACGTGTGCTAGAAAATCCTCTACCGTCCAGTGATCAACATATCCACCACACCAACTACCTTGTGAGTATTTTTCACCATAGGTTAATTTTATCCACAGGTTTTCTGCGGATATGCAATCTTTCTCCCCATGGCAGTAATCACAGCCGGGGCAAGGCATGGGGCGCGTGTGTCCGAAGAGTCGAAGCTGCTCCTCTGCACGGATGTTGGCGATCTTTTGCAAGGTCGCATCGCCGTACGAGACGCGGACGCTATTGCCGATCCTAGCACGCTCTTCATTGATCATGGCGACAAGATTCGCTTTTGTGATTGGGCGGCCTTGCGTCTTTGTCGTTGTGGTTGTGGTCGTTGTTGTGGTTGTAGTTGTAGTAGTCGTTGTTTTCCTAGTTGTGGTCGTTTTCCTCTTCGTCGTGGTTGTCGACTTATGCGTCGTTTTCACGGTCGGTGCTGCTGTCGTTGTGGTCATCAGAGGTTTCGTCGTGACTTTCACAATCGTTGTCGGTGGTTTTGTCGGCGCAGTCGTCACCGTAGTAAGCTCTGACGATTCAGATTCCGGTTCTGTAGAATCAGAATGTGTTGATGTCGGTGATTCGGGTTCTTTGCTTTCAAATCTTGTCGTTGTATGCTCCACCGACGCGGTCGTATCCACAGTCGTAGGTTCTTCCGGCGGGGGAGTGACCAGCTTCTGGCAAGCGATGGTCACTGCCAAGAGACAGGCAATCAGACAAAGACCGATGCGCTTGTAAGCTGTGTGTCGTTTTCTAGTCATGGTTTTTGCTCCTATTTTCGCCGCAAACCTTACTTGCGGACATTGTATCACCTCGTTGTGTTAGACCGTCTTAGCGGAACAGTCTAGTCGCCAAAGTATGTGTACTCCAGTTCATCCTCATCTAAAAATGGCAACGTCTCAAATTCACGTTCTCTCTCGGGTTCAGCCAATGTGCTAGATTCTGTCGGTTGACTTGAGGCGCGACGCGAGGAAGATAAACGCAAGCGATTTACTCGAAGGGATCGTGAGTAGACGGTTTTTCCTTCCTCTCCTTTGTATTGTCCTGATACAAACGATCCTTCGATGTACACCTCTGTGCCTTTTTCTAATAGTCGATCAACGATTTTTGCAGTACGTCCAAAGGCCACGCAGTCAATATACGTGACCGATTTGCCGCGAGCGGTATACACATCTTCAACAAGTGTGAACTTCGCAAATGTGATTTCACCTTGTTCGTTCTTCGAGATATGGGGGTCGTTTGCCAAATTTCCAAATGCTGCTGCAATAGACATGTTTCTTCTCTCTTTCTTTTGTGTTTAGCGGCGTTTGCCGCTGTTCTTTTTTGTCTCTGTTTACTAGTAAAGTAGTTCATTGCCTCTCCATTTCGTGTTCCGTTGCATGTGTGAGGCGTTCTCTTTCTTCGCTTCGTTTTGCATTGTTGAAGCGGTCAAGGTCGCCCACAAGATAACCTGTAACACGTCTGATACGCTGAAAGCCTATGGCTTCTCCTACAGTCTTCTTCTCATCAAGCTGCATCAATATCCTCCTCTCCGTAAACTGATGTTGATCATCACAAGGTATCCAACGCCGAGAAACGTCAAGAGTGAAAAAATCATCGTGAACACATCGACTGCGTTAGGTGATGATGACTTTTCACTCCGATGTTCTTCTGGTTCTTTGCTCGGCGTCGTTTCAATTTCTTCCGGTTCCATCTCCGTCGTTGTCGGTGCGGATTCTGAAGGAAGAGCCGGTTCAGTCGTCGTTGGAACGACTAGCCGTGAAAGCGAAATCTCCGTCACCTGATCTGACACAAGGAACACGGCGATCCTGTCCGGTATTTGAAATGTGTCGTCCGGCAACCCTACAACGGTGACGAAGTAGAATCCTGAGCCTAGTGTCATCATGGCGTGTCCATCCGCACCTGTGACGATTGTCTCTTTGACGCCTTCTTTTTCGGTCGCGATCAAGAGTGTAACGTCTTGGACGCCGGCAAGTTCCTCATCGACCACATGGAGTGAAAGCGACGGAACACGCATCGATGTGGCGAAGTGTATTTGTGGCGGTGCTTCACCTTCTGCGGGAACGGACACCGCTTCATCGCTGTCAATCTCCAGTACGGGAAGCTGTTCGCCGTCATACTTAAACCCCGCCGGTAGAGCAACGGGACTTATGCTCACTTTTCCTGTGACAGACGGCGTGGATAAAATGCCGTCTGCGTTCGTCCAGGATTCCTTTATCTCGTCTCCTGCCGTTACTTGACATAAAGCGCCCGGTACCGGAATTAAACTCCCTTCGGGTGTCTTGGCGACAACCTGTATGCGGATGACCGCAGCCGCGCGTACCGGAAAGGCGAGGATTATCAACAAAAAAGCGTACGCCAAGAAGGGGACGAGCTTGCGGATCAATCGTCTTTTCTCCATTTTTTCCCTTTCGTTGATTCGTTTGTTTCATGTGTGGTTCAAGCGATTGATCATCACTTGATCGTTGTGATTTGGCGTCATCGTCGCGTTATAGAGCGCCGATAAAAGATAACGCGGCATGTTGACGATTCTGCTTGTGACATCGCGCATGTTCTCAAGTACGCTCTCTATTTGTTGAGGTGTCACTTTCAAGAGGCGACTCTTGACAACTCCTGCGGGCATTTCCATTCCGTTAACTTTGATCGTTTCTTGATCGGCACACAACACGTCCACCATGACGCGGACTATTTCATCCGTGAGTTGTTTATCCTCATTCAGGAGTAATTCCTCGTACTGGATGTTGGCGTGCACCACTTCCTTCATGCGTGAGCGAGATATCTTTAGGTCTTGTTCATTCGTTTTTGGGATCGTCTTCTTCCTCGATAAATCGTAGGGTTCTTCTCTAAACCTTGAAGTACTCTCTGAAGAAGAAGACTTAGTAATACTCTCTGTATGTAATCTATGTATATGTCCTATCGCGTCTGATAGGATGCTCCTATCACGCGTGATAGGAGGTGTCGTCATGCCGGAAGACATGCCCTGTCGCTCCTGATAGGAGGTGTCTTCAGCCGTGATGAGAGGGGGTATCATCTTTCCTGATGACACGTCCTGTCGTTTCTGATTGGGGGTGTCATCGCCCCTGAGGATACATTTCAGAGGCTCAGAAACGGGTGAAGAAGGCGTTTCGTTTTTGTGAGGTCTCCCTGCTTCAGTTGTTGGTGGCTCGGCGATTAACGAGCGACCTTGGGCGTCCTCTGAATTGTCCAGGCTCGTGTTTCGTTCAACATCTGCAGATAAAGAAACGTCGGTGTCCGAACTCGGAGTTGCTTCCGTTTGTTCCGTTTCCGGCGCTTGATACGTCAGCTCCGCTAGGCGATCAACATCGAGATCAATGAAGATAACATTAGGTAACACACCCGCCTTTGTGGGAATGTTTTTGCATCTGCGTTGGATAACGCCGATATCTTCAAGGCGTTTGATAGCGCGTTGCACCTCCTGATAACCGAAGCCGAACGTATCAGCCAGTTCTTGGTATCCTTTCTGGAGATACTGATCGTCATGGAATTTCTTGCGCAACCCTATAAACTCTCCTGTTATCTCGTCACGGATTTCTTGCGGGCGATACCAGTACACAATTTCTGACAGAAGGATGATTGCCGTCGTGTCCGGTTTGCCGTCCTTTTTTTGAATCGTTTTGTACCATGTCATCGGGATGATGTTCCCTGAAAAATTCATGCGCCACATTTGCTCGACTTTTTTGTGGTCGCAAAAAACCTGTTTGCTCATATGTATCCTCTTCTCTGAAATAGAAAAAGCGGCAGAGGAGCCGCTTTTTCCGTTGAATCTGTGTTGTATTGCGCTGTTACGTTTTTTCCAGCGTGTCGTCAAATATTCGAGTTACAGCGAGGAGTCCCTCAGGGATAAGCTCGATCGCAAGATGGTTCGGTGTAGAGTATCTAACTTCTTCTATGTATTCCTCGTAAAAATGCCTTTTTACAATTCCTAGTTGTTCAAGATAGGTAAGAGCACGCTGGGCTTGCTGCTTTGACATGTTTAGGGAATTACTCAGTTTTTCGTATGATCGGCATAAAAAGTCGCCATCAAATTGCGCTTGATAATCGACGACATAGCCTTTGTCGTTGTATATGGGTTTTGGCATGTACCATGACACGATTTCGGCGAGTAATGCGATCGCCGGATAGTGTGGACGCCCGGAGTCGCGTGTGATGGTGAAATGCCAAGACGCAGGGATGACAAGTCCCGAACAATCAAGCATACCGATGACATCGACAATGGGATTTCCTGTGTTCATTTTTCATTCTCCTTTTCGTTTTTCTGCAGATGAATGTAAACTTCCTTGCACTGCGAAAAGTCTCTTTTCCACAACCCCATAATGGCAACAGATTGTCGTTGTTTCAGGGTCGCTAAGTTCTTTTTCGCATGACAATCGTTTGGATGATTCGCTAAGTGCTTTTGAATTGATGCAATCCGTTTGGAAAGGTTGATTACGACAGACGCAACCGCTCCGGGATTTTCGTTTGGATCGAGGATCGCTCCGGTGTCTAACTCTAATGGGTTGTTCATCGCTCGATTCCTCCTAATTTGTTTGGCACAACTTTGCGCAGATGCTTAATCAGATCGGCCACGGGCGTCTCGGTAAACGAGGCCGAATCGCCGGGACGAAGCAGTTGTTTCTGCTCGATACGCGCACGACTCGTCATGTCGCCGTTCGTAGCCGGAATTTCTTGCTCTCCAAAGTCATATGAGTAAATGCTCGAATCATCTGGAAGCTTGCACTCTCGAACGACGAGATTCAGTTTTGGAACACGACAGAGGACTTTCCAAGACGCCCAAGATTCTAAAAACTCTCTCCGTTCCTGGTCATTTTTGAGAATATGCGCCATTTTGGAGCATTTCTTTGATTTTTCCTGTGGCGGTGAGTTATCTTTAATCGTTAGGTCAATCGGCTCATCGTCTTTAGCCTTTTCCATTTTTATGCGTTTTAGTGCATCGCTAAGCGACAGCTTTCCATCATGCCATTCTGTCCAGTCATCATCTGTCATGCCGTTTTTAACGGTCATATAGTCTGCGATTTGCCTCTCTGACATGCCCATAGACTTTGCGATAAGCTCACGTGTTGGGATGCCTTTAAGCGACTCGTCGGTGCCGCGGAGTAATGCGTAAGCCTTCTCAAGCTCAATGATCATTTCAAGGTTTTCCTGCACCGTCGTCTGCCGTGTAAGTGCGTTTGACTCGAAGAACTGAATCTTTGAGCGGATTGTATCGGTCTTTTCACCGGTCGCTTGAAAAACCATCACAGGGACGGTTGTCATTTTGTTGGCAACGGCTGCGCGGTAACGACGATGCCCGGCGACGATCATAAACTTACCGGGAATAGAAGGATGCGGACGTAAAAGTAGCGGTTGTAAGATGCCGTGTTCACGTACGCTTTCTTCTAGCGCTCTGTCACGATCTTCATCCACATCGTAGATATGATCATTTTGCGGATCGGGATAGATATCTTTGATCGACAAGGTAGAAAGGTTCGATTTATCATCTTCTTTTTGGCGATCTTGTTCAATTTTCTTTGGATTAAACAAACTCATTTCACACCTCCTCAGCAATGCGAGACAGAACTTCCTCGGCAAACCTGCTGTAATCAAGGGATGCTGTGCAATGAGGATCGTATTTCATGACAGGGAGATGCATGGATTCTGATTGCGGTACTTTCGTCGTCTCCCTTATATAAGTTTTGAATAGAGGAACACCAAATTGCTCGATCATTTCCACGTTATGTTTCGTCACACGGAGCCGCTCTCTAGCACGAGTCAGGAGTACGCCTAGGAGTTTTAGCTCTGTGTGTCGGATTAAGTTGGTCTTCATGACGGCTTCTTTGACTCGTGCAATGCCTTGCACCGATGAGTCGGCTGCAAGCGATGGAATGATCGCAAAGTCCGCCACCATGAGTACATTGGCAGTCAAGACATCGAGCGACGGCGGACAGTCATAGATGATGATGTGATAGTCATCAAGATGATCATCAATCGCACGACGCAAGAACATCTGTGGCGGAATCATTTCTTCTGTGCGCAGGATAGCGCTTGCAGACAAAAATTCGTCCGACGAAGGAAGAAGGTATAAGTAGTCAAATTCTGTAGAAATGATGGCCTCCCGGATCGGTAGATCGCGGAAAAGCACATCGTGGATGGTCGGCTGACCGTCTTCAATGCCACCAAGATTGCTTGTGGCATTCGCCTGCCCATCCATATCGACAAGAAGCGTTTTAAGTCGCCTCTTCGTTGCAAGGGCATAAGCGAGATTAACTGAGGTGATCGTCTTTGCGACGCCTCCCTTGTTATTTAGTACTGCTAGTCCTGTCATATTAATATCCTTTCTTTTCAAGTAGTGAAGAAGTTCACTACCGCGAGTTGTTCTGTTACCAGAACTGCAATATTTGACGCTGCGGAAGCAGCATGATCTCTTTGAGTTGCCATGGTTTGTGCTTCGCATAAGTGCGGAAGGAAATATATGTGCATCAAGGAGAAAGTGAAGACAGATATTTTTGTTGTTAGTTACTGATTGATTCCAATGTGTCGGCGATGAGTCGATCAGCATTGTCGTAAGCGTGTGCATACGTACTAAGCGTGATGGCAATTGAAGAGTGGCCAAGCCTCTTTGAGATTGCTGCAACATCAATGTTGAGGTGGATGAGCAAGGATGCGTGCGAATGCCTCAGGTCATGGATTCTTATGCGTTGAACCCGTGCTTGTTTGCACGCAAAATGTATTTCATCTTCTAGTTTCCTTTTCGTCCATTTGAAGATGAAGTCAGAATCGTCAATGTGTTTGCATCTAGCTCGATAATCGTCCAAGGGGCGATAGGCTTGACTCGGCAAGATGATTGTGCGAATGCTAGTGTCTGTTTTAGGCGGTAATAGAATCGCTTTGCCGTTCAATCGCTGATAGTTTCTTTCAACTCTTAGTTTTTTTCTCAAGGAACAGTAGTCTCGCCATTGCAACCCATACAGCTCACCTTTTCTTAAGCCTGCCCAAAAGAGCAATGCAAGGGCAGCTCGATGATGCATCGTAGTCATACATTCATAGACCTTCTCGTACTCATCGAGTCGCCATATGGAGGCTTTTCGTGATGATGAGTGTCGTCCAATGGGGTCAACACGATCGCAAGGGTTTTCGGCGAGGTCGTGGAATCGGACACAATAGTCGAATATGCCTCTTAGAAACTGGTGCAAGGTTCGCAAATACTTTGGTTTGAAGTTCAGTGAAATTTGCGTATTTTGCCATTCACGAATGTGTAGAGGGGTTATCTCATTCATGATCATGTCGCCAAAGTACGGACGGACTCTATTCCGATACAGGTAACAATGATGTTTTTGCGTCGTGGGGCGGATGCGCTTATTCTTATCTGGCAGATAATACTCTCGATAGTACGCATCTAGCGACAAAGTTGTTGGATGCTGGATGTTTTTGTTGGACAACATTTGCTTTACCTCTTTCTAGTTTATTGATGGTGCAAGTGTAGCCAACATAAAATCAGATCAGCCCAGAACGGGTTTTTTTGAAGTCACAAAGACATACTTTTAGGCGCGAAAATAGTAGCAGTAGCGAGGTCAAACCGGGTCAAGTCTCTTGCCCTCCGCCAATATTGAAAAAGCCGTCGTTCCGGTTTTCGTAACGACGGCTTGTTCGTTGCCCTTATCTGGGCGAGGATTCATCGAGAGCGGAGGACACTCAATGTCTTGATAAAATCAGATGTTATCTTTCGCGATCATTCTCCGAGAGACGTTCTTGATCAATCTCAGTCGTCAGGTATGCTTGATATCCTTCGTAACGGTAACTTGCGTCGATCCCTTTCATAAAGAGTTCGCGTTCGTCTATTCTGTCAGTCAAAGCGCTTTCCAAAAGCACCTTGATTTCCGTCGTGCGTACGGGGCTTCGTTCCATCGCTAGAAGATAATCTTCGCGATCGATGCGGCTCCAGTCCACGACAAGAGCGATCGCATCTTTCAGCATGGCGTCAAGCCAGATGCGAAGGCTTCTTCCGTTGCCTTCCCGGAAGGGATGTGCGACATTCATTTCTACATACTTCTCAACGATCTCGTCAAAAGTGCTTTGTGGCATCTGTTCAATCGTCTTAACGGCTTTATCGAGATAGAGGCAGGACGCAAACCTAAAGTGTCCTTTCGCAATGTTGACATCGCGAAGCTTGCCGGCGAAATCGTAGATGTCCGAAAATAAATGAGCATGAATGTCAGACAATCCGCGAAACGTGCCTACTTCAATCTCATCGAGAATACCGTGATCAAACAGTTCGATCGCTCGTTGTTTGCTGATTTTCTCTTCCATGCGGGAAAGAAGAGCTGGATCCGTAATACCAAGTTTATTGTCCATTGCCATGTCCTAAGCCTATCCTTATCTCTTGTTTCCATTCTAGCACGCAGCCCTCTCTCATCAGCGATCACAACCGTAGCCACATCAGCAAATAAATCATCGCAGAACAGGGGCGTGTGGACATAGGTGTCCATACCTCTGGAATTCTCTAGAACGCGTTATATAGCGCATTAATCAAAACAGGTGGGGTTTTGTCAGAATCGTCTTCAATCGCGCTTAGCGGGCGTTCTGCAAGGATCACCACAGATCAACGGTATACATCATGTCTGTGAGCGATTTCGATAACCAAAATGACAAGTATTTCATCTTGAATGTCCGCCAACAGCCTATAATCTCCTATTCAAGTTTCTCGAAGGCAAGGCGCTTAATAAGCGATGACACGCCGCAACCATAGAGCGCGGAAACTTGGCGTAGAAATTTGCTTTCTTCTTTGTTAAGACGGACGCTTACAATTTCACCCATTTTTCTAACCTCCTACATTTGTAATATATTCTACGTTGAGAACGCCAATAATCAAGCACCCATCGATCCTTATCGATGATGAGCGGTATAATATGCCGGTAGGTTTGAAGGTTCGCAGGGTTCAGGGAGAAAGGTTAAAAAACTCCCCGCTGCTCATATCAGTATCGGCGGGGAGTTTCGTGCAGATATCATCAGTACTATCCAAATAGCTTGCGAAGCTCTGTAAGTTCCATTCCCTGACCTGACTCGACAAAAGTTCTGTTGCCTTCATTTGATGCGAAAATCCGCTCGCCCTGCAGATCAAAAATTCCCTGACAACACCCGCCTAGGACGTAATACCAATCGGCATCGGGCTGGTCACCTAAGAATAGTGCGTATGATTTTCCTTCTTCAAGAAGCGGACGATCTTTCATTTGCACGATATCAATGACGTTATCTTCCGTGACGCCTTTAATCACTTCTTGCACGCGAACTTTCGAAATCACAGAATAACCATACGGGTGATCTTCCTGGGAGAGCACCATTCCGGTTACAACGAGGTACGCGTCTCTGGCAAGTGATAGCATGTCAGAGTATCCGTCAAGATAACAAGCATCGACTTCGATATCAAGCGGATTGTCGATCTCCTCTGGTATTTGATCACCAACCATTTTTACGGCTGGTGCAGGTACTTCGTTGGTTGACTGAATCGCCCTGTTGTCGTGACACGCGCTGATCATCAAAATGCCTACAGCGAGAAGTGCGGCAACAACAATGAGATATTTTTTTGACATGTCTTAGATCCTCCTTTTAGCTACTAGTGAACTGCTTCACTACCACACGTCTTCGTTCGGCAAGCCAGTCTTCCGTGAGAGCGACTGTCTCTAGTCGTTCTTGAACCTGTCGCTTCATCATCTTGATGTAGCGCTCGGCTTTCTCTCCTTCTTTGTCGCCTTCGGACGGGAAGAAGTAGCCGCCGATCGATTGTGAAAGAATCAATATGGCTTCTCTGCGTCGATGGCAGCCAACTGACCCACGCGAGATCGCAACATTCATTAACCCGGCGATGAGGCCGGATGCCAGCGTCGATGTTTCATACCTGTGAAGAGTCACTGAATCGTGGCGCAAGCTCCGCAATTCCTATTTCTTTCCATAGGTTTGTTCAAATGCCGACCATTTGTCGTCTCCGAAATAAGAGATGATGTCTTTAAGGGACACAAGAGACAAGACGTCTTTTTGCTCGGGATCGTCAACGGTGTAAACGCCTTGAGAGGGGGTCAACAATGTTGGCATTGTGTCTTCATGTTGATGAAGAACAAACAGGTATGTCTGCCCTATGTCAAGCTCGGGCATTCCCGCTAACAACGGAATGTTCGCCTTAGCACAGTCACCCCGAAGTGCGCATTGCTCATCGACCATCACATCTTTCAAGCCGCCGATCATGCGCATATGGATTGTTTCCGCGGGCTCACCCTTGTAGAAAGTAAGCGTCTCGATTTCATAAACCGTGTGCAAATAAACATCCGATCCGTATGAATCCGCGGAAGGCGGTCTGCCGGTCTTAATGTCATACATCTGGAAGGATATGCCGCTGATTTTGCCTAACACAACAATATTCCCCGCCTCGACCAGCTCATGCGCACTTTCATACGCCGGCCAGTCAAGAGATATGATGGTGTGATTCACATCCGTCACGTTCGTGGAAGTGAAAGCGCCGATGGGAGCTTGTGTGGCGGAAGCGCCGGTTCCATCACCGGTACTTTCCGGAGGCGTTGTCGCTTTCCGCAATTGAGCGTACTTGACGATGCTTATCATGCCGACTGCAAGGCATAGGCAAGCCGCGATCGGAACGAGTGTTTTCCACACGCGCTTTTTACCAACTTTGTCATCTCTGTCTGCCGTCTCAACGTATGTCGGATCAATGCCGCCTATGGCATCCAAAAGTTCGTATCGTTTCATGTCATGTAACCTTCTTTCTCTAAGTGCTCCCGCAGTTCTTCTCGCATACGGAACAACATGACCTTGACCTTGCTCTGTGAATAGCCGTACCTCTTGCAGATCTCAGAAATCGTGTCAAAAAACCAGTATCGTCGCACAAAGACGTTGCGCTTATCCACCGAGCAACTCCCGAGGAAGGCATTGATGGCATGACTTAAATCATTCAGCTCAATCTCGCCCATAAGGTCATCTTTCCCGGGGATGCATTCATGCATTTCCTGTGTCAGTTCGGAGAACAGGGCATATCGCTTCTGACTCATGTTTCTTCTGCATTCATCGATCGCAAGATGCCGGATGATTCTCCCTAAGAAGGCAAACAGATAGGTTCGCGGCTCGTGTGGCGGTATGCGATTCCATGCCTCAAGGTAGGTATCGTTTTCGCATTCTTCAGCAGACTCGCGGTTACGGAGGATGTTGTGTGCAATCCGCCGGAGCTTGGCACCGTACTTCTGCGCTGTCAACGATATGGCAGACTCGTTTCTGGATAAATAAAGATCTACGATTTGTGAATCGTCCAATCTGACATCCTCCCCCAGCGCCCTATCCATGCCTTCACCCTATATAGCGGATTATTACCCTCGGCGGTTACATGAAAACTCAAAATAAGTATAACGGATACGGTGAAGAAGACATTTCAAAATAAAAAAAGACGACTCAGGAGTGTAACCGTTCTTTCGTCCTTTGGTGGCAAGCATAACAAAACGAACACAATCCACTCAGAAAGCACACCGGTGCATTTGGGTACCTTACAATCTAAGCCAACTTAATAGGCACTCACTCTGTGCTGAGTGTTTTGATTGTATTGCTTACAAACACCAGCCCATATACAGGGGTAGATATACTCGGTCATTTTCAATTTTCATCTGCTTCGGGTGCAAGACATATTGTGTGCCAATTCGCTTCCCAAACTTATTCTTAAACCTGTCCAAGGAAGTTGTACCGTACTGGCGAGGAGACTTTACTTCGATTGGACTAATTCGCGGTTTACCGTCTGCATCGGTATAAGGACGAGTGATAAGAAAATCAATTTCCATGCGTTCTTCTCCCTCTTTATGCCCTGATTGAGAGTAGAAAAAGAGTTTATGACCAGCAGCAACAAGCATTTGCGCCACAAGATTTTCTACCAGCATCCCTTCATTCATTCCAATATTTCCCCTTAAGATAGAGCGATAAACCGTTTCGTCGGTAGTATCCTTATCCGCAAATGCCAGTGTGACAAGAAGTCCCGTGTCTGCCATGTAGGACTTAAGTGATCTGTACTCTTTATTTAAAGAAAGTCCCACAATGGGATCGGTAGATGCGTAACAGAGATTGCTTATGCGAGCGTCTTCAAGCCAGAAGAAGGCTTCCTCATAATCTCTCATACGTGCGTTTTTATCTAAAGATGCCAGTGTAAATTTTTTTTCTCGTTTAGACAATTGCCCCGGAATGTTATCAAGTACGGATACGACCTTGAACTTGTAGCCTCTAGCAAATCTGGCAACATCATTTCTATATAGAGTAAGGATTTGCCTTTTTTCTTGATCGACAACTGAGAAATCTCTTTCTTCAATATAAGTCGCTACAACTTTTGGCATACCACCTACCAGCATATATTCACGCAATAGTCCTGAGGCGCGCCTGTGCAAACCTTCCGGCAAAGGTTTAAGCTCTTCAAATTGCTTGCGAATCAGAGTTGCTAGATTCTCCTCGCCCATAGCCCAAAGGAATTCCTCAAAATCGAGCGGTTCAAGTGCTAAAGTTTCTTCTTCAGAGGGAAGAACGATTTTATCAATATTTTGCTTTATAGAAAGTAATGACCCGGTCTCAATATAATCGTAACGACCATCGGCAACCAGATATTTTATTAGACCGCGCGCTTGAGGAAACATCTGCACTTCATCAAACACCACCAGTGAATCGCCCTCGATTAAAGTGACGCCATAAAATGCCTGAAGATACAGAAATAAGGTGTCAAAGTCCGTGCGATAATCTTCAAAGTAACTTTTAACTTCATTCGGCGCTTGGAAGAAATCGATCACAAGGTAGGAGCTGTATTCGTTTTTACCGAAAGTTTCAGCCAATGTACTTTTGCCCACGCGACGTGCACCTTCGATTAATACAGCGGTTTTTCCATGTGAATTATTTTTCCACTTAAGTAGTTTGTCGTAGGCTTTCCGTTTGAGCATGGCAAATCCTCAGAACTTTCTTGAAGCTAATCGAGAATATTCAGCTTATATACCCACACTATACACGAGTTACACACGTTCTGCAAAACTTATCTCTTGGAAATCAACACATTCTGCAAAAGTATAACATGCAAGTTATACACAAATGGCAATACTTTCATCTGTGAGCGATTTCGATAGCCAAAATGACAAGTACTTCATCTTGAATGTCCGCCAACAGCCTATAATCTCCAATGCGATATCGCCAATAACCGGATAAGTTACCAACGAGCGCTTGTCCGCGCTGGCGAGGATTCTCACAGTTCACAAGGTTTTGCATAATCCACGCATCAATCAGTCGTTTTGTCGCCTCATCTAATTTTGCGTGCTGTTTGAGCGCTCGCTTCGTGTATTCAACTTTGTAGCTCATAGACCGAGGCTTTTTCTAACTTCTTCATACGGTATCGTTTCAAGCGCGCCTGCTGCTTTTTCCGCTTCGTAATTCCGAATGATCTGTAAATCGTACTCATCTTCAAGTTTCTCGAAGGCGAGGCGCTTAATAAGCGATGACACGCCGCAACCATAGAGCGCGGAAACTTGGCGTAGAAATTTGCTTTCTTCTTCGTTAAGACGGACGCTTACAATTTCACCCATTTTTCTAACCTCCTACATATGTAATACATTCTGCTGTGAGAACGAAAAAAAATCAATAGGAAACGCTTTTTACTGGCGCTCTGCAGCTACTTTCTCTTGCTTTTAAAAGTCTTTTTTCTTTCCGGAATGTGGAGCGAATATATTTGTTCAAATTCCAGTGCGCCTGCATTAATGGAGGGCAAAAAACATAAAGAAATTGAAGTAAAATATTGAATTTGAATTCGTTATATGGTTTATAATGCGATTAAGGTCTCAAAACAAAAAATAGGTGAGAGAATGCATCGAACTTGTATAAAAAACGAAAACAAGCAAGAAGACACCGGCGGTAAGCGGCGATATTTTTATTTTCGGGAGATGAGATGATGAAATATAGCCCACATTTGTCGTTGTTGTATTATCTCTGCGGATTTTTTTATATGGGTTTCGGCACATATGCAATAGATACCAACGCAAAAAGCTATGTCAACAGGCTGTTTGTACTCGCGATGAGTTCGACAGCAACTTGGGCATTCGCATATTCCATTTCAACTTCAGCGCCTACGGCGGAAGCAAGTGCATATTGGAGATGTATGTCCGTTTTCGGTTGGGGAGTTTTTTACAGCATCCTACTCCACTTTGTACTGATTCTGACCAAAACTGAAATTCGAATTAGTAAGTGGGTTTTGCACACTTTAATTTATTTGCCCGCTGTAATAAACATACTTTTGTTTGCGCCCTTCGGATATCTTGCGGAGAAGCAATACCACATGGTGAAATCCGATTTCGGATGGGTAAATATCCTTCCCGGCGACTCGTGGAGAATTTGGATTGCCTTATACTACTTGGTATTTGCAGCCGCAAGTGTATTATTACTTATTCGCTGGTGGAGAAATCTTGAACCTCAGGATCCTCAGAAGCGTCTGGCAAGGAATTTCTTAATATCCGTACTGTTTCCCTTCATTTTGGGAATAGCGACAGATACGATGCCCGACATCCTCGGGATAAAGTATTTTCCCAAATTGGTTGTAGTATTTATTATTCTTCCCGTGACAATGCTTTCTTTTACTTTGAGAAGATCCGGCCTGCTTCTCGAGAGACCTGTAGAAGTATTCTTGCCCTTGAAAAGCGACCAAATCGAAAATACAGACCGATTGCGTATGTTTCGAACGGGTGCGTCCATATTTACTGCGGGCAGTGCTGTATCATTTTTCATCGGATATTTTGCCTTGAAAGGATCGACGAGAGAAGAAATCTTTCTCGCCGCGATCCTATTATTACTTGGAATATTTATAAGATATATTCCGCGCATAACGAAAAATCATACCGCTCAGAATACCCTGTTTCTGGCAGTAGGCTCGCTTAGCTTATTCTTTATTATTTTAAAAAACGTCGAAACGGGAGCGGTGACGATATGGTCGATCTATATATTGTTCTTTATGTTTACCGTCATTCTCGACAGTAAAACCCATCTCACTATCTACGCCGGGTTGGTGGTATTAATTCAAATTATTTTCTCGGTATTTTATCCGACAGTTACCGTTACCGTCGATTTAAACGCGTACATGATAAGAATCGCTCTTGTTATACTTACTTATGTTGCCGTGCGGCGCTTGGCGGACGAATACACTTTAAAGCTTGACGCACATAAACAGTTTATAAAAGAACAACAAGTGCTTGAAGCTATTTCGACCAATTTTATTACGATTAACAGCGAAAACGCTCAGGAGAAGGTCTATGAAATGCTGAAAATGTCCGCCGAGGTTCTCGAATTTGATTACGCGTATTTAATCGGATTCAACGAGTATGATGACGAGGCAAATGTTTTCAGCACATATACGAAAAATATTGAGGGCGATTCACTTCCCTATCGCTCGGGTTTGAAAGTTAAAATGGCCGACCTGCCCATGGCCAAAGTTCTGATCGCTCGTGGTACGCCCGTGATGTGTGAAGACATCGTCAATACCCCCCATGATAAATGTGAGGGGGCGAGAGATTTCTTCATCTCGAGAGGGATAAATTCCTTTTTTGCCTATCCGTTACAACTCGCGGGACGACCGATAGAAGGAATGCTTGTCTTTGAATACTACGATCGTGGCGATAAGAACCTCATTGAAAATCGCTTACACTTTTTAAACATGCTTGTGAACATGTTGGGGGATTCGAGAAAGAAGACGTTGTACGAAGAGATGCTCTATGATGTCGCTTATTTTGATGAGACCACGAAATTGGCGAACAGGAGCATGTTAATAAAAATGCTTGAGGACAGTATACGTGACAGCAAAGAATCGGGGAAAATAGCAATTTTAAATATTGAACTCGCGAACATGAGGATGATTAAGGATACCTACGGTCACAGTATGGTCGATCAGGTCATGTTAAAATCTGCGACAATGCTTAAAAATCTGTTGGATGCCTCTTGTACTATCTCAAGGACAAATGACGGGGAGTTTGCCGTTCTTTTACCCAATGTAGAAAGTACTGAACAAATCGAAGGGTGCGCAAACAAATTGCTTGCCGCTTTTTCTCATCCCATATCGACCGATCTGGATATAGAAGCCTTATTTGTCGTCCCCCATATTGGCGTAGCTGTGTATCCGGATGACGGCAGAGATGTACGGACTTTTTTGAAGAACGCCGATTTAGCGGCATATGAAGCGGTAAGAAACAAAGAGGATATTGTTTTCTACGCAGAGCGACTGGGAAGCTACATTGCGGAAAACACCTTATTCACGAACAAGCTTTTTAAATCGTTACAAAACGAAGAGTTTTCTTTGGAGTTTCAACCACAGATCAGCTGTTACACGGGAAAGACCGTCGGTGTTGAAGCTTTGCTCAGATGGACGACCGACGACAACAGGAGAGTACCGCCGGATAGATTTATCCCCATACTTGAGCAGACGGGATTGATTCACGATGTGGGGCTCTGGGTTTTGGAGCAGACGCTTCTGGAACATAAGAGACTTATTGCCAAGGGATTTCCGCCTCTTCGCGTTTCTGTAAACCTATCGGTTGTACAATTCGAGCGAGAAGATTTTACACTTGATTTTGCAAAAATAATAGAGGGAAGTCAGGTAGATCCGAACTATATCGAGATGGAGATTACGGAGAGTTTGTTCTCTAAAGACCCTGATGATGTGCTTAAAAAAATATATGAACTGAAAGGACTGGGAGTCCATATTGTCATAGATGATTTCGGCAAGGGTTACTCATCAATAAGTCGATTGAAACGGGTACCGTTTGACAGATTGAAAATAGACAAAGAAATCATAGATTACATTGATGTGGAAGGGAAAGGTGCGCCTTTAACGCAACACATTATTTCATTAGCTCGGATTTTCGGGGCGAGCGTAACGGCTGAAGGAGTGGAAACAAAAGAGCAGGCGGATTTCCTGAAAAGAGTAACCTGCGATGAAATACAGGGATACTATTATTCGAGGCCTCTGTCTCCGGAAGCGCTTGAAGCATTTCTTAGCAAAGAAATGATATAGTCGTCTTGCTTAATTGTTCTTTAAGATTGTTTCTGTCGTAAATTTTGTATTAACCATTCAATCCTCTTTTTATCAGGGTGTTTCTCTTAAATAATAATCAAAGAAAAATGAACTTTTAGATAGCCCCCTATTCAAATATCAGTGTGTCCGCATCATTGGAAGGTGAAAGATATGTAAGAATTTGAGTTAGTTAAATGGTATTATAATATAATGCTCGTAAGAGCTCATAACATCATAAATATACGAGAAAGTCGAACTCGCGTAAAAATGGAAACAAGCAAGAAGACACCAGCGGTAAGCGGCGATATTTTTGTTTTCGGGAGATGAGATGATGAAATATAGCCTATATGTGTCGATATTGTACTATCTATGCGGGTTTTTATATATGGGTTTCGGCACATATGCAGTAGATACCAATGCAAAAAGCGGTGTTAACAGGCTGTTTGTATTTATGATGAGCTCAACGGCAACCTGGGCATTCGCATACTCCATTTTAGCTTCAGCGCCTACGGCGGAAGCAAGTGTATTTTGGGGATGTATGTCCGTTTTCGGTTGGGGAATCTTTTACAGCATCTTACTCCACTTTGTACTGATTCTGACCAAAATTGAAATTCGATTAAACAAGTGGGTTTTGCACACTTTAATATATTTGCCCGCTGTAATAAACGTACTTCTGTATGCGCCCTTCGGATATCTTGCTGAGAAGCAATACCACATGATGAAATCCGATTTCGGTTGGATCAATGTACTTCCCATCGATATGGGCAAGCTATGGTTTGTCATATATTACTCTGTATTTTCGATTGTGACTCTTGTTATACTTATTCGCTGGTGGAGAAATCTTGAACCTCAGGATCCTCAGAAGCGGCTGGCAAGGAATTTCTTAATATCTGCACTGTTTCCCCTCATTTTCGGAGTGGTAACAGAAACTATTCCTGACATCTTTGGGAAAGAAGGCTCTTTTCCCGAATTAACCGTTGTATTTCTGATGGTCCCCGTGACAATGCTTTCCTCAACATTGAGAAGATCCGGCCTGCTTCTCGAGAGACCTGTAGAAGTATCCTTGCCCTTGAAAAGCGACCAACCCGCAGGTGCAGACCGATTGCGTATGTTTCGAACGGTTGCATCCGTATTTACTGCGGGCAGCACTGTATCATTTTTCATCGGATATTTTGCCATGAAAAGATCGACGAGAGAAGAATTCTTTCTCGCCGCAATCCTATTATTACTTGGAATATTTATAAGATATATTCCACGCATAACAAAAAATCATTCCAATCAGAATATTCTGTTCTTGTTCGCGGGTATCTATAGTTTGTTCTATCTAATGATGAGAAACGTCGAAACGGGAGCGGTGACGATATGGTCGATCTATATATTGTTTTTTATGTTTACCGTCATTCTCGACAGTAAAATCTATCTCACTATCTATGCCGGGTTGGTGGTATTAATTCAAGTTATTTTCTCGGTATTTTACCCGGCAGTCACCGTTACTATCGATTTAAACACGTACATAACAAGAGTCGCTCTTGTTATACTTACTTATGTTGCCGTGCGGCGCTTGGCGGACGAATACACTTTAAAGCTTGACGCACATAAACAGTTTATAAAAGAACAACAAGTGCTTGAAGCTATTTCGACCAATTTTATTACGATTAACAGCGAAAACGCTCAGGAGAAGGTCTATGAAATGCTGAAAATGTCCGCCGAGGTTCTCGAATTTGATTACGCGTATTTAATCGGATTCAACGAGTATGATGACGAGGCAAATGTTTTCAGCACATATACGAAAAATATTGAGGGCGATTCACTTCCCTATCGCTCGGGTTTGAAAGTTAAAATGGCCGACCTGCCCATGGCCAAAGTTCTGATCGCTCGTGGTACGCCCGTGATGTGTGAAGACATCGTCAATACCCCCCATGATAAATGTGAGGGGGCGAGAGATTTCTTCATCTCGAGAGGGATAAATTCCTTTTTTGCCTATCCGTTACAACTCGCGGGACGACCGATAGAAGGAATGCTTGTCTTTGAATACTACGATCGTGGCGATAAGAACCTCATTGAAAATCGCTTACACTTTTTAAACATGCTTGTGAACATGTTGGGGGATTCGAGAAAGAAGACGTTGTACGAAGAGATGCTCTATGATGTCGCTTATTTTGATGAGACCACGAAATTGGCGAACAGGAGCATGTTAATAAAAATGCTTGAGGACAGTATACGTGACAGCAAAGAATCGGGGAAAATAGCAATTTTAAATATTGAACTCGCGAACATGAGGATGATTAAGGATACCTACGGTCACAGTATGGTCGATCAGGTCATGTTAAAATCTGCGACAATGCTTAAAAATCTGTTGGATGCCTCTTGTACTATCTCAAGGACAAATGACGGGGAGTTTGCCGTTCTTTTACCCAATGTAGAAAGTACTGAACAAATCGAAGGGTGCGCAAACAAATTGCTTGCCGCTTTTTCTCATCCCATATCGACCGATCTGGATATAGAAGCCTTATTTGTCGTCCCCCATATTGGCGTAGCTGTGTATCCGGATGACGGCAGAGATGTACGGACTTTTTTGAAGAACGCCGATTTAGCGGCATATGAAGCGGTAAGAAACAAAGAGGATATTGTTTTCTACGCAGAGCGACTGGGAAGCTACATTGCGGAAAACACCTTATTCACGAACAAGCTTTTTAAATCGTTACAAAACGAAGAGTTTTCTTTGGAGTTTCAACCACAGATCAGCTGTTACACGGGAAAGACCGTCGGTGTTGAAGCTTTGCTCAGATGGACGACCGACGACAACAGGAGAGTACCGCCGGATAGATTTATCCCCATACTTGAGCAGACGGGATTGATTCACGATGTGGGGCTCTGGGTTTTGGAGCAGACGCTTCTGGAACATAAGAGACTTATTGCCAAGGGATTTCCGCCTCTTCGCGTTTCTGTAAACCTATCGGTTGTACAATTCGAGCGAGAAGATTTTACACTTGATTTTGCAAAAATAATAGAGGGAAGTCAGGTGGATCCGAAATACATCGAGATGGAGATTACGGAGAGTTTGTTCTCTAAAGACCCTGATGATGTGCTTAAAAAAATATATGAACTGAAAGGATTGGGAGTCCATATTGTCATAGATGATTTCGGCAAAGGTTACTCATCAATAAGTCGATTGAAACGGGTACCGTTTGACAGATTGAAAATAGACAAAGAAATCATAGATTACATTGATGTGGAAGGGAAAGGTGCGCCTTTAACGCAACATATTATTTCATTAGCTCGGATTTTCGGGGCGAGCGTAACGGCTGAAGGAGTGGAAACAAAAGAGCAGGCGGATTTCCTGAAAAGAGTAACCTGCGATGAAATACAGGGATACTATTATTCGAGACCTCTGTCTCCGGAAGCGCTTGAAGCATTTCTTAGCAAAGAAATGATATAGTCGTCTTGCTTAATTGTTCTTTAAGATTATTTCTGTCGTAAATTTTGTATTAACCATTCAATCCTCTATTTATCAGGGTGTTTCTCTTAAATAATAATCAAAGAAAAATGATGAGACAACCTCCCTTTGGGTTGCGCTATTTACCCCGAAGCTCTAGCCGGTGTACAGCATCCTGTTAACGTCGGCACTCGTGTACAGTTTTGCAGTTAATATCGATATTTTGGACTTTGCGCCGACACCCATGTGCAGTTTTGCAGTTAATATCGATTTTCTGGACCCTTAGCGCCGACACTCGTGTACAGTTTTTCAGTTAATTTCGATTTTTAGGACTTTATTTGCGCTCTCGGTTTCCCAAAAAGGAAAGAAGCTGTCTCGATTCCGCTACTCTTGAGCGGTTTTGGTATGCCCCACTTTTTTATTTTAATACTATTTGACGTGTGAGAAGATCAGCCAACAATCCACTTCACCAGCGCGACAAGTGCCGTAAACACCGGGAGCGTCGCATACGTCAGCCACCGACGGGCAGTACTAGGAGGTGTGGAGGGTTCGGGCAGGACGATAGCGAGGGGAATGGAGAGAAGCGTCGCTGTGCGCGTGAACGTGTAGGTAGAACCGGCTCGCCGTACGATGATATCAATGAGGGCAAAAGCCAGTATGAGATAGACGGCATAGAGTAATGTGCGAAGGAGCGAAGTGGTTCCTGTGAACATTGAACGGCGAAAGCGCGGCAATTGTCGTTCATCGGTATCTCGCATCGCGAGGAAGGCTAGCACAACGAAAAGAAGCCCGAACCAACCGTGGGAAAACCTAAAGAAAATGGTGACGAAGATGGCGATCCCTATGCAGAAAAGCCCGATGGCAAGACCGACAATGGGGGAGAGCCTGTAATTCCCCGGATTGACGGGGACACCGAAGAGAGTTTTTTTGTCCCATTTGCCGTCTGCCGGTATGGCGTGGGCTACGAGATCCTGGTAGCAACCGACCGTCATCGCTAAACCTGCGAGCATGGCAATGCCTGCGGCATAAGTAAAGAGAGCGTTCCTCTCCGGCATAACGACATTAAGTTGCCAACTTGCCAGAGCGACGATGAGTTCCGTTACAAACGCTGCCGCAACGAGTCGCAGAAAATATAGGAAGTGATTGACACTCCTTCGCAGTCCGCGAGCGATGAGCAACGCGAAAATCGCAAAGGCCGTATGTCCCGCCATCTGTGAAATAAGGAGGACAAGTGCGGGTAAAACTTCATGGAAAAAAGCTCCCGTCAGGTAAAATAGTGTCAGAATATATCCGACGAGTTTCAGCAAAACACGCTCCTTCGGAGAGAGAATTGCGATGCCAAACGCATTAGGCGACGGCGATCCGCACTGTTGAACGGTTCTGAATCAGGCACCTGCACAGGCAAAAAATCCTTGCTCATGCCTGCGAACTATTGTATCATGACGACGTATGTCAAACAATCAAACGCCCGGTCGGTATCGGCTCATGAGAGTGAGATTCAGAACGGTCATTGGGCGATCCAGCTGTTATGATATATCGAGATGATTCCTGCTCAACCAAGCAGATAAATGGAAGCTATACATGGGATTAGGTCTTAATATCGGAATAGATTTAGGGACGGCGACCGTTCTCATTTACGTGCACGGAAGGGGCATTGTGTTGCGCGAACCTTCCGTTGTCGCGGTGAATACGCGCACGGGAAGGGTCTTGGCAGTCGGGGAACGCGCCAGCCTTATGCTCGGTCGTACACCGGACATTGTCAAGGCCGTCAGACCTTTGCGTGACGGGGTGATCTCCGACTTTCAGGTGACGGAGATCATGCTGAAGGAATTCATCAGCCGTATCAACACGGGATTCCTCGTTCGCTACTTCAAGCCGACCATCGTCGTTTCAGTTCCCGGCGTCATTACACCTGTGGAGCAGAAGGCCGTCGAGGACGCTTGTCGTCATGCGGGGGCTCGTCAGGTCTATCTTATTCGTGAACCTATTGCGGCGGCGATTGGTGCGGGCATCGACATTACGCAAGCGAGCGGCAGCATGATTATTGACATTGGCGGTGGAACGACGGACATCGCCGTGATTTCGCTTTGTCGTCCTGTCGTGGATACGTCGATTAAAGTCGCAGGTGACAAATTCGACGAAGCGATCATTCGCTACATCCGCCGCAAGCACAATGTCCTCATCGGCGAACAGACGGCAGAAGAGTTGAAAATCAACATCGGCTGTGCGTACCCGCGAGAGGAAGAGCTCACGATGGAAGTCCGCGGTCGTAACCTCATCACCGGTATGCCGGCGATCCTGACGATCAGCTCGACGGAGATGCTGGAAGCTCTGGAAGAACCCGTGAGCGCGATTTTCGAGGCGATACATTCTGTTCTGGAGCAGACACCACCGGAACTTATGGCGGACTTGAGTCAGCGCGGTATTGTGATGACGGGTGGGGGCTCACTCCTCTACGGTCTCGATCGCATGCTTGCGACGCGCGTCGGTATCGAGGTGATCGTGGCGGAAGATCCTGTTTCCTGTGTCGCGATCGGTACGGGCATCGCGCTCGGTATCAGGGATAAGTTTACGGATCTGGCCGGTTTGTAGATCTGCATTTTTTAGATTATTTCTGTGCAAAAACCGGGTTGACGGATTTTGGAAACATGTTTTATACTTTCCATAATTCCCAATTAATGGTTTTTCATAGACAGATGCAGGCAGCAAAGCTGTTGCATTGAGGGACAAGTCAGGATTCAATTTCGATCTCCAGTAAAAAAGTAAGGGGAACGTAATACATGTGTGGATGTCGATATCCGCACGTTCAATACGATGTAGAGGAGCTATTATGGCACTACCGGATTTGCGTGGCAAAACGAAGAAAGATCTCGCGGCAATCGCCCATATCTCGGGACTACTGAGACCGTCAGACACGAGTCGCATGACAAAACAACAACTGCTCGATTACTTATTGAGCGTGGCTAACGACTCGGAAGAGGCGGTGGTTGCCTCGAATGTCGAACCTGAGGCGGCAGAATCGAAGAAGAGGGCGAGCAAGAAGACTGAAAAAATTGCCGTTCCCGAGACGACGAAAGACGCTGAAAAAGTGAAGTCCTCGGTGAATGAGTCTGAGTCGGAGAAGGAAAAAGCTCCCGAAAAAGAATCGTCCGCGAGAAAGACGAGTACGGCAACACGCAAAACGCGCACGATCAAAGCGAAAAAAACAGAAGACGAAGAAGATAAGAATACGGACACGAAAACGATCCGCGAAGTCAAAAAGACGACCTCGAAAAAGAAGTCCGGTCGTACCGAAAGTGCGGAAGTCGCTGATGAAGAAGTGTTTGAAGAAGACGTCGTTGCGGAAGTTACGCCCGTAGCGGAAGTGAAACGCAGAGATCTCGTAGCTGTGGAGTCTGAGGAGGATAACGGCGAGGAAGATGAAAAGGGTGATGAAAGGTCTCAGGAAATCGCGACCGGAGTACTGGAAGTAATGCCTGAAGGATACGGTTTTCTCCGTGTCGAAAACTATATCCAAAGTAGCCGCGATATTTATGTTCCCCCGCAATACATCCGACGATTCAATCTGCGAACCGGTGATCTTGTTACGGGTCCCGTTCGTCATCAGCGCGACAACGATCGCTATAAAGCACTTTTCTATGTGCGCGAAGTCAACGGCGAAACGCCCGATAAGATGATTCGACGTCCACACTTTGACCGTTTAACGCCCATCTATCCGAGAGAGCGATACACATTGGAGACGAATCGTGAAGAACTCTCGACGCGCATCATCGATCTTGTTTGTCCGATTGGGAAAGGCCAACGCGGCATGATCGTCTCGCCGCCGAAAGCCGGTAAGACGATCTTACTCCAAAAAATAGCGAACTCCATTTCTCTCAATAACCCCGAGACGGAACTGATCGTTCTTCTTATCGATGAGCGTCCCGAGGAAGTGACCGACATGCAGCGTTCGATCAAGGGTGAGGTCGTCTATTCGACATTCGATAAAACACCTGAAAATCACGTCCGCATCACGGAGCTCGTGCTCGAGCGTGCCATGCGACTTGTCGAACTCGGCAAGGATGTCGTGATTCTGCTCGACAGCATCACGCGTATGGGGCGAGCGTACAACTTGACGATTAACCCGACGGGACGCACTTTATCCGGTGGTCTTGATCCCGGCGCTTTGTACGGACCGAAGCGATTCTTCGGTGCTGCGCGCAATATAGAGAACGGTGGAAGTCTGACCATCATCGCGACGGCTCTGATTGAAACCGGGTCACGGATGGATGAGGTGATCTTCGAGGAATTTAAAGGCACCGGTAATATGGAGGTCATCCTCGATCGCAAATTGGCGGACAAACGCGTTTTCCCTGCGATCGACATCACGCGTTCCGGAACACGCCGCGAAGAATTACTCCTGAGCGAAAAAGAACTCGACGCCATTTGGCTTTTGCGCAAGACGTTTACACAGCTTGAGACGGCGGCAGTGACGGAAACGATGCTCGGACTTCTTCTGAAAACGCGAAGCAACGACCAGTTTATTTCATCGATCAATGTGTCGCTGGCTGATAAATCGCTGTTCGATGCGATGCGCGGAGGCATGCCGAAACGCGACTGATAAAATCCTGTTTGTCAACAAATAATCTAATAAATAAGATACAATTAAACACGCATGGATTTTTTTTCGTTTATTAGAGACGTCGCCTCAAACCCGCTACTTGCCGTTACCGTCATCCTGACGATTGGCGTTATATTAGTAAACGGATGGACTGACGCACCTAACGCGATCGCGACGGCCATCTCTACGCGCGCCATTTCTGTCCGAGGCGCGATCATCCTCGCTTCTGTTATGAATTTCTTAGGAGTTTTCGTGATGACCATGATCAGCGCGACAGTCGCTGAGACGATCTTTAATATGGTTGATTTCGGAGGTGATGCGCACGATAGCATTGTCGCGCTTTGTGCCGCCATGGTGGCCATTGTCGTTTGGGCGTCAGGTGCTTCTTACTTCGGTATACCAACAAGCGAAAGCCACGCGCTGATCGCAGGGTTGTCCGGAGGTGCGATCGGATTGCAAGGCAGCTTTTCAGGTATCAATGGGGCTGAATGGGTGAAAGTCCTCTACGGATTGCTTCTCTCTTCAGTTCTCGGATTTATTTTCGGCTACATGACCACGAAACTCATTGAGAGGATTTGTTGCAGAGGTCACCGGCGCCATCTTGCATCCGGTTTTCGAAAAGCGCAAATCGGTGCGGCCGCAGGTATGGCTTTCATGCACGGCGCGCAGGACGGTCAAAAATTCATGGCAGTTTTTATGCTTGGCATTATGCTGAACAAAGGGCAGGCGGTGGCGGGCGCCTTTGAGGTGCCGATCTGGATGATGCTGCTTTCCTCGTTGGTCATGGCGCTTGGAACGTCCATTGGCGGCTACCGCATCATCAAGGCGGTCGGGATGGATATGGTGAAGCTAGAGCCTTACCAAGGATTTGCCGCTGATCTCGGGGCAAGCGCCAGCCTGTTGTTGGCGCAGGTCTTCGGTCTGCCCGTCAGCACGACCCACACGAAGACGGTTGCGATTGTCGGTGTAGGTGCTTCCGGACGTCTATCGAATGTCAAGTGGGGCATAGTCGGTGAAATGGTTGTGAGTTGGGTGCTGACTTTTCCGTGTTGCGGTCTGATCGGATATGGCATGACGAAGCTCTTTATGGCGATCTTTTAACCGCCGCTACGCACGTATGTGACATGATATTGCTGTCATAAGAGGTAAGTATATGAAAAAGAAAAGAAGAAAAAATGATTATTATGCTCTGCTCGAAGAGCTCGTCGAATACATTCATAAGGCGGCTTCTTTCTTAAGTGACACCATGAATGATTACAATATCGAATTTCTATCATCGGGTACTCTCGATGAGATGCACGAAATTGAACATTCCGCGGATATTAAGCTACAAGAACTCACATCAAAACTGGCACGTGAATTTATTACACCCATTGAACGGCAGGATATTCTTGCGATCGCTCAGCGAATTGATGATGTGACTGACGCGATTGAAGATGTTCTAATGCGTCTCTATATGTATAACATCAGAGAACTTCGCAATGAAGCATTCGAATTCGTCGGGGTGATTATGGCGAGCACAGAAGTGCTTATGAAGATTATGGCCGAATTTGCGAACTTCCGGCGCTCGAACGACATCCGTGCCTACATTATCAAACTCAATGCCCTAGAGGAAGAGGGCGATGCGATCTATATGCGTGCGATTCGCAGACTCTATCTCGAAGAGCAAGATCCTATCGCTGTCATCGCTTGGACGGAGATTTTCCGTCGTTTAGAAGGGTGCTGCGATGACTTTGAAGATGTCAGCCAGGAAATCGAATACGTTTTGATGAAAAACACATAATTTCCCTAATTTACAGCCCTACGATCATAGATAGGGATTACATGTACCCGTTCTGCTGTGACATGAGGGACTGCGGTATTAACTGCCAATAAATGACAAAATAAGCTTTTTAACACGGTGTGACGCGTTTTTTGAAAGGCAAGACAGGAGGAATGATAAAAAGGTCAACAGCGTGGTCTATTGAAGAAACGTTCTGATGTTTTTAGACTGATTAGAAACAGAACGGCCAAGATTAAAGTTCGTCATATTATTTAGTCTTCGAGACTGTAC
>Ga0208195_1000267_pt1 | contig 71459 bp, 49 predicted proteins | sample AD_UKC077_MetaG_FD_184441 | JGI IMG/M metagenome (GOLD analysis project Ga0208195, IMG submission 184441) | Active sludge microbial communities of municipal wastewater-treating anaerobic digesters from USA - AD_UKC077_MetaG (SPAdes) (version 2) | ecosystem: Engineered > Bioreactor > Anaerobic >... | reverse complement strand
CGTGGGAACGAGCCTGACCAACTGGACGGCAGTTGGGTCGGTGCTGGCCGAGAGCAGCACGAACACGGTGTATTTGACCAGCACGAATGAAGTGCGATTCTGGTGCTTACGGAGGGGCCAGTGAGTAAGAGGTCGCTGGGTTGGATGCTAGTAGCAGCCGGTTTGCTCGGTCCGGCTGCCACACCCTCGCTGGCGCAAGGGACGATCATGACGACAGTCTTGCCGCAACCTGCTGGAATCTGGAGCGACCTCAACACGCTGCTTTGGCCGATTGACCTCAATGGCGACGGCTTGGAGGATTTTACGTTTGGCGCCAGCCCTGGGTCTGCTTCTCTGCGCACGGAGCGGGCAAATCAGGTGATCGTGAGATTGTCGCCACCGCCCAACATTGGAGGACGAGTCGCTAGACTGGACGATGGGTATGCGGTCGGCTCGTCCCTTGATCCGCAATTGGCTTGGCTGTCTAGTGATCCAGTTGGCGGCTACGTTTCGCCAGGTGAATGGGCATTCGCCAGCATTGCCATCGCATTGAGCAGCGGGGAATCCAGCGATTGGCCGGGCAGTCCCGGGGCGCGCGGCTTCATCGGTATCGGCTTCGAGTTGGACGATGGTTTTCATTACGGGTATTTCGACGTTCATATGGTGGCCGAAGGTGGAGGCGTGCTATTCGGCTGGGCTTACAATTCGATTCCGAACGCTCCCATTTTTGCCAGCCCGGTGCCGGAGCCGTCCACATGGGCCTTGCTGATTGGTGGAGGCGTGTTGATGCTGTGGTTCAGACGAAAGGGAAATGAAAGGAGGGGCTAACAAGGTCACGGGAGCGAACCGCCGCCCCGCTTCGTCGTTCGAGCATCGCGGGCTTCAGTGACGCGCTCTGGTGGTCGAGCGTCAAGAGCGTTATTACGGCGGGGCGGCTGTCGCTCAGTTCTGGCGTTCGGCAGCGCGCATCGCGTTGGCGAGGTGCGAGCCGCCGCAAGCAAACAAACGCCAACATGGGGAAGACGCAATGAAAAGACTGACTGTGATGACCCTATTGGTGCTGTTCGGCATTTCAAGCGCAAAGGCGGCTGTGAACTGTGGCCCGGTTCAGCGTATTGCGGCAGCATCTGCTCTCGATGGAACGGCTTTATCTGCGGCGGGGCGGCTGTCGCTCAGTTCGGTCGTTGATCTGGCTTAATTCTGTCAAGCGCCCAGTTCGTCTGCGCTCCGGAAAGTTTCATTTTTTCTTCCGGCGCTGCCGACACCGCCTGCTTCACCGAGTCCGAGACAGGAACGCTTTTCCTGCGGGGATCCAGGCGGAGCTGCGTGAGTCCACTCGCCACCGCGGTCGCGGTCCCGCAGTTATCAACAGCACCCGGTCCGACGCGGCGTCTGGCTTCGTCGAGGCGCGAGGGTCGGCTGTGACCCCGCCGCAAACGACCAGTAAGCGTTTCGCCTGACCGGGTTCCTGTCTCTGGCACGATCAAGGCTTCCGGGCTTTGGTTTTCATGGCTCGTTTTTTCTTTTCTTAAAAGCTTCCGGGTCTTTGTCTTTGTCTTTGTTCTGTCGCCCTCAGGCGGTTTTCACGACCTCAACTTTGACGGCGCGGGGTTGGACCCTCCGGCCAATCGCCCACACGAAGCCGGCGAGTTCGCGCCCCGGCGCCGCCGCCGCCCGGGTGGCGGGGCGCGTTCGTGATCGGGTGCGGGCGTTGGGTGAAACCGATGAAACCCTGCCGCTGCGCCGTCGCTGCGCCCGCATCATGGCCCAGCCCCTGGATTTTGCGGCGACGAATCGGTCCTGGAACAGCGCAGCAAATTGATGCTGACCGTGGACCGGTTGGCGAAGCGCCTGGCCCGCGATTTCCTGACCTGAAAAATACTTGAGGTTCGTCGGCCGCTGCCGCGCCGACCTCTGGTTGGATGGCAGAATCTTCGACTGATCCGGCGAAATCACGGCTCGACAGCCCGTTGCCAAATCGTCATACTCCGGGTATGGCAATATGGCGACAAACGCACCAAGACCACTGTCGCTCACTTATTGAGACTCGCATAATACAGTGACATCAAGGCCACAATTCAGCTTGGGAATAACAGGCGGCGATGACGGAGTTCCGGCGACGCATCCGGCGCAGGGCGGCCGTTGCTTCCAGGCTCAGTTCCCAAGCCTGGGTGGCGATCAAGTTGGCGATTTCGTGCGTCTTGAGATGCCCCCACATGTATTCGACGGGATTGAGTTCGGGCGCATCGGCGGGCAACCGCTCGACTTGGATGCGCCCTTGGGTGGCGGCCACGAAGTTTTTGACCAAAAGGCTGCGATGGATGGGCGCGCCATCCCAAAGAATCAGGATTTTTCCGGGAACCTGCCGCTGGAGGTGTTTCAGGAACTCAATGACTTGAAGACTTTTGATGCTGCCGGCATGGATTTGAAACAGAAACCGCCACAGGGCCAGTCCGCCGGTGAGCGAAAGGCTTTTCCAGTTGAAGGTCTCCTGCAAAACGGGGGTTTGTCCGCGCAGCGCCCAGGTGCGCGCCCGCGTCGGTCGGGTGCTCAACCCGCTTTCGTCAATAAAGACAATGGTTTGGTGTTGCCGGCGCGCCTTTTTTTAATGCCGGCCAGGCCTCCCGTTTCCAGCGGGCAATCGCTTGCTCATCGCGCTCGATGGCCCGGCGTTCCGGCCGCTGGCAACTGAACCCGCTGGCGCCCAGCAACCGCCACACATGCCCCGGATGATACGCCACCCCGGTCAATTCCTTAATCAGCGCGGCGACGCGCGGCAGTGTCCAGAGGGCGGTCTGGTAACCTTGAGCCGCCGGGCCCGCCAGCAAAGCTTTGACCACTTGCTGCGTCTGTTTAACGGTCAGTTTGGGCTTGGGTCCGGCAGGTCCTTTGCTCGCCAAGGCCGTCTGTCCGCCTTGCTGCCAGGCATTTTGCCACCGGTAAGCCACCTGCCGGGCCACGCCCAGACGGCACGCCACCTCGGGGGCGGAATGTCCCTTGGCAAACATTTTGCCTGCCTGAAGGCGGCGTTTTTCCAGCTGGGCATGATCTCGTGTCTTCGACATGCCAACCTTGTACACCGCACCCCAACAAATGTCATCCTATTATGCGAGCCTCAATAACTGTTAGGCAAAAAACCATGCGACGCCCTCTGATTATTGCCTCATGCCTCCTGCTGGCGCTAATCCTGAGCGTTCCAGTTTCGATGCTAATTGGCGGCTACTGCGAGCGAGCGAAAGTTAGATCCATCGCAGCACAATACTCCAATCTCGGTGCATACACCGATGCGCTGGCACGCTCTCCTACCGGATCGATCGAAGTCACTAACTCGCTTCGAGATTGGCAATATGGATCCATGTTGCCCGAGGACTTTCATTTCAGGACTGGTCGAATTCATCATTGGAATCGAGAAGGACTTCCGTATTATTGGATATTCATTTACGAGAATGGAGGAAAGATTGAAGAAGGCTGGATGGCTATCCCGTCCCTTTTCCCGTGGGGCGATATGAAGATCGAAAAATTACAGAAGAAAGAAACCAAGGAGCCTAACAAGACGCTGGAGCCAATGCCCATGTCTGTCACAGGTGCTGCTTGCAACGATGTTCCTACCGATGTGTACGCCGGACTGGTATTGGATGTCCGCGCTTTCGCTCGTTACGGTCTTGACCGGCTTGGCGCTGTGCTTCAACGCCCGCGAGAGAAAGGCAGGCCAAGCGCAGAGGAGCGTAGGGTTTTTCGTCCTCATTGTTCTGGTGGTGATTTTCGCCGTGTTGACAGTTCTGCCAGCGATCTGGATATGGTGACATCGCCGAGCCAGCCGGCTACACCGAACGCTGGGATCACGTCCTGGTTGGCAGTCGGAGATATTGGCCCGGCGTCGCTGAGCTTGGGACGTTCGACGAGAGAAGCATGGCGACAGTAGAGATCGTAACGACAGCCGATGCTGCCGCAAGGCTGGATGAACTCCTTTGGGTAGTTCTGTGGCAGCCTTTGGGCCTGCCGCGCGATATCCGCCACACATTCAGCTTGGAAGGCGAGAAATTCGAGTTGCTTGCTCAAGAAAATAGACAAGCGGTCGGAGGACTGGTTGCTGTATGTACCGGAGGTGCCGAAATTGAGCTCCGGCATCTGGCCGTCGCTTCTCAGGCCCAAGGGCGCGGCATCGGCCGCAGTCTGGTCACGGAACTCTACCGTATCGCCAAAGCCCGGAACTGCCGACGTATTCATACCATCGCTCGCAATACGTCCGGTGAGTTTTTCAGAACGCTTGGGTTTCAAACCGCTCCGGGTCAGGCACCAGAACACCCCTTGTTTCTCGAACATGGCATTACATTCGAACTCATGGAGGGATTCGTCGAACAAGGCGCTCCAGCCGACCGCTCAACCGCTACGCGGTCTCGCGGCGGCTGAACTTTCACGTTCGGCCACAACGCACCCTATTTACCTTTATGATTAAGACCTTCTGGTTCGCTTTGTTATTCGCTGTCATTGGTTTGGTTGTATTTGCATGGCCCATGATTCTTTCATCGAGCGGCCTCGCTGCGGATCTTTTGGCGTTCACCGGTTGACAATGGGGAGGGGAAGGATCACTTTGCTGACACCATGACTTCGCGACGCACAGCCCAATGCCACGGTCGCTCACTCAACGGCTAGGCGGCCAAAGGCGCAACGGTATCATGTTGCCACCATTCTACTCATGGGAATTTGCGCTGATGGTAGTATGTGCGGTTGGTTGGTATCGCCTGGCCGCGATTGAGGAGGATGCGCCAGCCTTGGTTTGGGCTGGTTTGTCCTTGGCGGTCTCAGCGTTGATTTGGTGGTGGTTGGGTTGGGGTTTACTGGCCATGATTCTTGGTCAGCTGGTGTTGGCGGTGGGTATTGGTATTTTTCGAGTCATTCGTGACCGTAACCGATGAAGATTTTGCCGTCCAACACCGCGCTGGAGTCAACGGCCTTTCCGCATTTGGATTCAGGCCAGCGCGTCCGTTGCCTGAACGCTTGGGGGGGGCGGCACCGCTTTGATCGGCTAAGTCCCCATGCGTGCCCTGTTCATCACCTTGATCGGCTTGGCGGTATTACTGGCCGCCATTTACACCATTTTCACAACCCACCGATTTCGCGACATCCGGTTGCGCGATCGGTTGGGCCTTCCCGCCAAGGCCGCCATCCGAGATATTGGCGTGGTCGAATTGTCGCCGGACACTCCCCGGCTGTTTCAACTGGATGACCGCAGGGTTTTGGCGGTTACGGCGAGCGTGATCACCAACGAGACCTTTCTGGCGAGCAACCGAGCCGTTCTCCTGCGCCGACCGGAGCCGATGACCAACGATATGTTTCAGATCAGCGTGGCCTACACCTCCCGGACCGAGCGGCTGGTTCGCCAGCGCGGCAGGGCGGAGGCCCTTCCCGTCCCCGACGCGTCCATCGTCTCCCGGACCGAGCAGCGGGTTCGTGCCGAGCAACAATTCTTTACGGGGCTTCAAAACAGACAGATGCCCATCCATTTGGAGCGTGACTCGGATAATCCGGTGGTGGTTTTGATGACGCCACGATTGAGGTCCCCATGACCCGACCGAACCCTGCGCGGCAGCGAACCCGGCGGGGGCGTTGCCGTTGCTATCGTGGCCTCCCATGCGCCGGATCGCTAAACTGGGGTTGTTCGGCAGTACCATGAAGACGCATTTTAGTATTCTAGCGTGTTGCATCACATCGGCAGTGCTGCACCCAATCGTTTCAGCCGCCGAGGTGATTCAACTCGACGAACCTCAGCCCGTCTACCTCACGCTGGGGGTCCCGGTTGGTGTGGACATGAACCGAGACGGCGTGACCGACCTGACGGTCAGGTATTACGGGGCCCCGATCTGCCTCGGGACACCCGAGGGCACCACCCACCTCTGCCACTTGGGGGTGACTCTGGAGTTCGCCTCCCATCTGCAGTTGCTGGGCTCGCCCAGTTCGCTTGATCCCGTTGCCCTGCTTCCGGGGCAGTCGGTTGGCCCTGTGCCCACGGAGGGAACGTGGTTGCAGACGTTCACGTCCCCCATTTCACTCATTTACGAGTTCGGCACTGTTTCATCCGCTCGCCAAGGTTACCCGGATTACACGGGAGGTCTGGACCGTCTGGCGATTGGATTTCGTCTGGTCGAGCAGCAGTCTTTTCGTTACGGCTATATGGATGTGTCACTGGCCACATGGATGCCTCACATTGAAGGCATTGTCGTAGCCGACCAGCCGGGCGTTGGCCTTACCGTGGTTCACGTGCCTGAGCCGAGCATTGTTGCATTGACAGTTGTCGGCGGGGCTGTGCTCTGGTCCGCAAGCAGAACGCGGCGGCGATGAAACGAGTGCCGTGGAGCGCCGAGCAAAGTCACTGGAGCGAACCGCCGCCCCGGTTGGCACTGTGAGCGGCTTGAGATTGTTCCGGGAGGTTTGTGGCTCGACACGGTTGGGGATCGCGGAGTATGTAGGTCTTCATGGTGTTGGCTCATGCGGTCATTCTGGTTGTCGGGGGCGCGAGTCCCACAATCTGTGGCGCGGCACCGCTCACGCGGCGCAACCTACGCCCATCCCGGAGAGCAGACACCGCTTTCGCTCTCAAAGAAAGCCATCCCGGCCAGACCCCTTCGGATGCACCATGAAAATACGGCGACATCTCACACAAAGACGGCTACTCGTTCTTGGTGCAGTCGTTGTTCTTTACGCCAGCTTCTGGTTTCTCACACATCTGATTGGTGCGCCTCAAATTCGCAACGTCGCGGTCGAAGCCATGCGTGTTCCAGCGCAGGGCATGATCGAACCATCGGGACAGAGAAGCCCTGTTATCTCCCATTGTTTCACGAAGACCTATGCACCATTTCTCGTTCGCGCTGATTACGGTTGGGGCGACGGGTCATTATACGGAGATGGAGGCAGCGCGTTGTATCTCTGGTTTTTTGGCCGCGCGATCCACGTTAAGGAGCTCGCACATTGGGCGGTATGAATCACAAGTGGTCTAAATGCGCGGCAACGAATCCGGCGGGGCGTCGCCGCTGCCATCGTGGCGTCCCATGCGCCGGTTTGCTGAACTTTTGTCGTTGGATTAAACTCACGTAACGTACCATGTTGATCCCCGGCTTTCTCCTCTTCCTCGCGATCCTCATCGCCCCGCTCATCGCCTGGCTGGTGTCGGAGTTTCGCGGCGGTCGCGCTTGGCGGATCGGCTTGGGGATTCTGGCGATGGGCGTGATGACCACGGGTATTTGGACCTTGAACACCTTGGTCACCCGGTTCAACTACAACGCTTGGTACGGAGGCGCGACGGGCGACCTGATCGACACCTCGCTGCATGAGATTGAGGATGGCCATCTTGACCGCGTGCTCAAAGTCTGGAGAGGGCTGCAGCAGCAGTACCGCCCGACCTACGAAAATCGAGCGCACTATGATGAGTGGGTCAAGGAAGCGACCGCTCGGATGCGCGGCACAACGCCGATTGAGGTGGGATTGGCTTGGGATGCTTCGATCTTTGGGCCGGCGACCTGGCTTGGGCACTGGGAGGATGGATTTGGCTACTGGATTGTGATCAGCGGCATTGGGCGGCCTTTCAGTGTGCTTCAGTCGGGGCAGCGGCGGGCCCAAGTCCATGATGTGTCCGTTTCGCCGGACTTCCGTGTTCTGAAGTTCAAGGAGGGCGATCAGTGGTTGCACACGCTCACGCTTAAGAACAAGTACGAGGCGAGCTACGAGTGGGTTGATCTTCAGAAGGGAACGGTTTGGGAGACGCGGACCGCGTACAAGCTGATTCGAGCGACTGACGCGCAGAAGGCAATGACCCAACAGGACGGGACCGCGAATCAGAGCCAGCCGATTCGCCCAGCGACAAATCACCCGTCAGCAGCGGCCGGTGCCGACCCAGGACCTTGACGTTACGCGGTGCCGCATGAAAGCGATCTTCACCACCTCGGTCTTGTGTGCCGCAGTCAGCCTGCTCGGGTTGCTTGGGCTTTCCGCCATGACCGTGGCCCCTGAGGCAGAGGGTTGGCGCTTGGGGATGATGCTCGCAGTGGGCCTTCTCCTGGTTGCCTGGATGCGCCTCGGGTTCTGGGCGCGGGCGCGGTTGCGGGCGTCTGCGGATGCGGCGCCCGTGCCCACGTGGGTCCGAACGGCGGTTATCATCGGGGGCGTTGTTTATATGCTCCTGGTGCTGCTGGGTTTGTTTTGAATGATTTGAAATGAGCATTATGCCCAACCCGGAGGCGGCGGCGAACGGTCGCATGGCCGACCTGCGCGCAACGCAGGAAACTGCGAGCGCACGTTGTGCTCCTCCCTGCCGCCGCGGCCGTCGCAGGGCTTGATCGCCAGACCATAAAACCATGAGAACCGCCAAACCCGAAGATTGGAAGACCAAGCCGCTCCCCGCGCGGAGGACCACGATTGCCCTGAACCGCACCTTTTCGGCGCCAGAAATCGCGCGGATGCGCCGGGGGCTGGTGCCGAAGCAAATGGAGGACAAATGGTTCATTTATTGGCAGGACGACGCGCTCTTCTTTCACCGCAGTTGGACGGGGATCTGTATCTACATTGTCCGCTTCGCCGCCGAACGCGACGGTGGGCGGATGGTGGAGGCGGAGGTGAATCGAGACCCCAAGCAATACAAGGAAGTGGACGATGCAGCGGATGCAGCGATGATTTCTTTCTTGGTGGATGTGCTGCTGTTGCATCGGCCCGCCGCGTTTCCCGGCGCCGACCCGGCTTCCGCTGATTCCGCGCTTCGGATGTGGAGTCAAGTGGGCCGGGCCATGTTGGGCCAGCATCCCGACGATGAGGGAACGGTCCCCCCAGATGCCCCGGCAGACCCGGACCCGACGCGCCAGTGAACGCCGGCATCAGGCGGCCGCGAACGGCCGCGCTGCTGTTTTGACATTCACCGGTTGACAAAGGGTTAGGGGAGCGTCACGGTTCCGGCACCATGATCTCGCGACCAACCACCCAACGCCACGGTTGCTCCTTGAACGGTTAACTTGCTTCGGACGCGCGCATGAAATTCAAACGTTCCCATGTCATTGTCTCGGTCGTCGCTGTTTTAGCCGCCGTCTATTACGGGTGGTGGTTCTTTGCTTCGGGGGAAGTGTTTCACTCAGCGCGGCGCAATGCGCCGAACCGAGCCGCCCTGCGTCAGGTTTACGAGGCCGTCCCGGTCGGCGCCTTGTACGCCGAGGTTTTGGCGGCGTATTGGCAGCACCGATCAGACGATCTTCGCCTTTTTGCCGACCACCCCACCGAGTGGGTCATCACGATGCCGGTGGAGTTTGGCGCGAGCGATTGGAAGCTTTCCCTCGAGTTTCAAGAGGGTCGGGTTTCCGCGATTCGAATCCGCACGTCGGACGGACCGCCACCGAAAGATGGACCGAAAGACAAACAGCGGGGCGCAGACTAACTAGATCACTGGGGTGAGCCGGCGGCCCAGTGCGGCTTTGGAGACCAAAATGACAGAGCGATACGACAGCACATCGGCACGGCATTATGCGGCCTTCCGGCCCCCGCTTCACCGCGCGATCTTGGACCGGGTGATTGGCCCCCATGAGTTTTTCCCGGTCGGCTTGGACGTGGGCTGTGGCACGGGGTATTCTGCCGTGGCACTCGCAAAGTATTGCGACCGGGTGTTTGGGCTCGATCCCAGCCAATCCATGCTGGAGGCGGCTCAGAGGCATCCCCGGGTTACTTACGTCCAAGGATCGGGCTGCACTCTCGGCCGGATTGGGATGTCGCAATTCGACATAGTGACCTTCGCGGGTTCGCTGTTCTACGCAAAGACCGCCCGGCTCCGGCGGGAACTCGCCAGGGTGTGCCCTCCCGGAAGCACCATTGTCGTCTATGATTTCGAGATCCTGCTCAATGACGTTATGGCGGAGTTGGGGGCGGCCAGTCCCGCAGTCGCGTCCGATTACGACCATTGCGTAAACCTTTCAGATTGGGCTGAGTGTGCGGTGGTTGACGGCGGTGCCGAACGGTTGCGCTTAAAGGTGACCGGGAGCGAAATGGCCCATCTGCTGCTGGCGGACTCGTTTCGTTACGACGCATTGGTGCGACGCTTCCCGCATGGCGACCCCTTTGCGTCACTGGTGGATTGCCTGGAGCATTTCCGGGCGAACCGGCACTTGGAGGCGGACATCTATTTCACTAGGTATCGGATGGTGGGAAGTTGATGCCCGGCGGGCACACCCCGGGGGCGCGGCACGGAATGGCGGGCCGCCGTGCAGTTCGGGAATGCCGATACGGCGGAGAAGCAGCCAACGGTGAATTGAATTGTCGTTGGCAGGCGGTTGAAAAGCCGGGCTAAAACTGTGGCTGATTTGCCTTTGCCCGAGGGGCGCGACGTTGACGCCGCTTCAATGTCCGCCGACAAAATCACGCGGAAGCGGACTCAAGTCCGCGCTCCAGTCACGGCCACAGTTTTGGTTAAAAGCGATCCGCAACCGCAGGGGTTCAGCTTCCCACGCAAAAGAGTTTGCGATTGGTGCGGATGAACAGGTTACCCCGCGCCACGGCAATCGAGGACCGCACGTTGTCTTCGCCTTCGTCGCCGAGGTTGACGGTGTGCAGGATTTTGAAAGCCGGCCCGGCTTCCACCACCTGCACGGTGGCGCGATGGTCCATGAAGTAAATTTTGCCGTCCGCCCCGGTGGGGGACGTTTCGATTTTCGCGCCGCGCCCCAGTTCGCCGGTCCATTCCACCGCGCCGGTGGCGGGCACAATCCGGGAGAGCGCACGCCGTTCGCCGTTCAATACGTAAAAGCGGTCCTGATAAAAGAGGGGGGTGCAGACGTCGCTGGAGACGGGGCGGGTGGTGCTTTTCCACGCCAGCTCAGAATCCGCCAGTCGTCCCCGGCCTCCCAGTTTGACGGCGTAAACGGGCGCCGCTTTGGGCGCGCAAGCGAGGACCACACCGGCGCCGGCCACCGGGGAAGGCACCACTCGCCAACTGGTGATCTGGTTGGGATTCCAGGAGCCCCACCGCCAGAGCTCGCGCCCGGTGACGGGGTCGTGACCGGTGATGTGGTCGCCGCCCGTGACCAGGATTTCCGTCCGGTCCGCATGGGTGTACGGGATTGGGGTGCTGAAGGCTTCGAGCGATTCTTCGCGGGCGTCGCTGGGCCGGATATGCCGCCAGAGTTCCTTGCCCGTTCGGGGATCCAGCGCGAGCAGGTAGGAATCGTTGGGGCCATCGGTGCGGCCGCGGCCGCCCACGGGGACGTTGCGCTGCAAGACTTGGAGGTAAAGCCGGCCGTCGTGCCACAGGGGACTGCCGCCATAGGTCCAGAGGATGGCGAACGGGCCATAATCCCGCTGCAGATTGCGGGTCCAGAGACGTTGTCCATCGGCGTCGAACGCGGCGAGATCGCCGGTGCCGTAAAAGAACCAGACGCATTCCCCGTCGGTGACGGGCGAAGGCGAGGCGAGGTTGCTGCGTTCGTCCTGGGTGTATCCGGAGGCGACGCGATGCTGCCAGAGCGGTTTGCCCGTGCGCCGGTCGAGCGCGAGGGCCAGCAAGGTTTTGCTCTGAGGTTCGGTGGAACTGACGAAGACGCGGTCGCCGGCCACGATCGGGGTGGCGGCGGAAGGCCCCGGCAGGGGGGCGATCCATTTTACCTGGTTGGTCTTGGAAAAAGTGGCGGGGAGCTGGCGTTCGGGGCTGGAGCCGTCAAAGGCGGGGCCGCGCCAGTGCGGCCAATCCGCGGCGAACGCGGACGACAGAACGAGGGTAAGCAGGACGAGCCCCCAGCCTGGGAACGAAAGATAACCTGAAGCAACGCGGCGCCGCATACGCGGCACCTTACCAGCGTCCCGTCCGGGGCCAAGCGGTTTTACGGGTGAGGAATCACGTCCGGAGCTGCCGATCCCGTTGGATCACGGGGTGGGCACGATGATGTCCACGTTCTCGGGCACCACCCGCACGAGGGTAATGCCGGGCGGCGTGATCACTTCCACCCGCTTGCGCAAGCCGCGGGCGGCGGTGATGCCCATCACATCTACCGTGACGCGGATGTCGCGTCCGGTGAGTTGCTGGATCAAATGTTCCTCGCCCTGCACGGTGACGTCCACGTGCTCGGGTTGGACGGTCAACGCCAGCACATCCCGGGCGGCGGACATTTTCAGGACCGGCAGATTGGAAAACGTAAATTGCACCGGAAGAGGCGTGGGGGTGGCCGGCGGGGATTGACGGTTGGTTGTTGTTTTGTTGCGCTCGAAAATCGTCGCGGTCGGACTGGATTGAGGGACGCCGGTGATGCCGCGGCTGATGGCAAATTGCACGGTCGCCCAGATGAGCACCGCCCACGCGAGGGCGAAGAGCTTCAAACCCAGGTCCTTGATGAAGACGTTGCGTAAAAAACCGATCATGGCCCGGGGGCGGAGGAAGTTTTACCGAGGTTCCCGCGGGTGACCACCGCCGGTCCGGGCGGCGGGGTTTCCAGAAAGCGGGCGCGCACCCAGGCGACCAGGCCGCGGGCTTTGGCGGGATGAATCAACGTGGCGGTGAGGAAGGCCCGCAATTCCTCGGTCGTCACGCCGCGCACGAGTTGTCCCTTGTAAGCGTAGGAGACGGCGCCGGTTTCCTCGGAAATCACCACCACCACCGCGTCGGTTTCCTCGGCCAATCCCAGCGCCGCCCGGTGGCGCGTGCCGAGGGATTTGTCCAGCTCCGGCGACTGGGTCAACGGAAAAATGCAGGCCGCGTGGGTGATGCGGCCCCCCTTGAGCAGCACGCCGCCATCGTGGGTGGCGTTGTTGGGAAAGAAAATGCACTCCAACATCTCCGGCGTGGCCTCGCAATCCACGCGGACGCCGGATTCGACGGCTTCGCGGAGTTGGATGGATTGCTCGATGGCCAGAAGCGCGCCGATCCGGTCTTTGGCCAGGCGTTCGACCGCTTGAATGACGACCTCGATGCTTTCGCGTTGCTCGTGGGTGGTGGCAAAGAGCGGCAGGTTGCCCAGCTCGGCGAGCATCCGCCGCAGTTCCGGTTGGAAAATGACCACCACCGCCACGGCCAGGAACGCGGAGAACGTGCCCAGCAGCCAGCGCAGCACGTGCAGGTCCAGCAGATAGGTGACCAGCACCAGGGCGAGCAGCGCCACAATGAAGCCGGTCACCACCGGCCAGCCCCGCGTGCCGCGCACAAAGCGCAGCGCACCATAAATCACCATCGTGAGGATGAAGATTTCCAGCGCGGGCCGCCACAGTCCCGGGAATTGGAAGTCGTTTACGTTCATGTTGTGAGCAGCGCTTCCGTCAAGCGCACGGCCTGCGCGGTTGCGGCGACGTCATGCGTGCGCAGGAGTTGCACTCCCTGCGCCACCGCCCAACACGCTCCGGCCAGCGACCCCGGCAACCGCGCTTCCACGTCCGCCCCGGTCAACCGCCCGATGAAGGACTTGCGCGACACGCCCAACAGCAGGGGCCGCCCCTGCTTTCTAAAACTGGTCAGCCCGCGGAGCAACTGCAAATTGTGTTCCACCGTTTTGCCAAAGCCGATGCCGATGTCCAACACCACCTGCTCGGCGGCCACGCCGCAGGCTTGCAACCGCCGCAACCGATCCACAAAAAAGGCCTCCACCTCCCGCACCACGTCCGTGTACACCGGATTGAGCTGCATGGTCCGCGGCGTGCCTTGCATGTGCATGCAAATGTAACCCGCCTGCGCTTCCGCCACGAGCCGCCAAAGGGGGTTGTCCGCGCGGTTGGCGGCGACGTCGTTGACGATGCTGGCCCCGGCCTGCAGGGCCGCGCGGGCCACGGCGGGTTTCATCGTGTCAATCGAGAGGGGGACCGCAACCCGCGCCGCCAGCGTTTCAATGACCGGCAGCACGCGCCGCAATTCCTCGGATTCGGAAACCGGCGTGGCCCCGGGGCGGGTGGATTCGCCGCCAATGTCCAAGATGTCCGCCCCCTGCCGGACCAGCGCCTCACCGTGCGCGATGGCTTTTTCCGGTGTCGCATAGCGACCGCCATCCGCGAACGAATCCGGCGTCACGTTCACAATGCCCATGATCACGGTGGGCCGCGGGAACGCGAACGCAAACTGGCGGGCGCGAAACAACATGCGGGTCAGTAGGTCTTCCCGCCGGTGCCGCGCTGCATCAACTCAATTTCATATCCCTCGGGAGCGTCCAGAAACGCAAAGCCACTGCCATCCTCGCGCACGTGCGGCGGATCGGAATACTGGAGGCCGAATTTCGCCAGGTGCTGGGCAAAGGCGGCGAGGTCGTCCACCTCGAAAGCCAGGTGCGTGAGGTCGGGTTGCACCTGGACCGGGCCGCTGCCGGGAAAATGACAAATCTCGATCAGCTCTTCGCTCTCGGGCGCCTTGAGAAAGACGAGCTCCGAACCGCGCGGCGAGCGGTGCCGCCGGACTTCCTCGAGCCCGAGCACTTCGCGGTAAAATTTGACCGTCCGTTCAAGATCGTTGACCCGGTACCGGGTATGCAGAAGTTTTTTGACGCTTGCCATGGCGGCAAGATAACCCGGGGCCGGCGCGCGACAAAAGCGGAATTCCGCGTTTCGCGCATCAAACCGCTTGCCGCCGAGCGTCGCCTGGGCTACGCAAAGGGCGTGTTTCATCCGGTTCGCCGTGTAGCATGGCCATTGATGCTGCTCCTGCTGGGACTCCTGCCGGTCCAGGCGCAGGTGGATCCCGTCCGCCGGGAGTTGGTGCAATTGGGATACAACCAAACCCTGGTCGGCCACGCGCCCCTCTCCGGCTACGCCTTTTATTACCGCAATCAACCGGGGGTGATCCGTTCGAATTGGACGCTGCGCCTGGCTGTGGCGCCGGTGTATCTGGATTCGGAACTGGGCATCCGCCAGACGCTCACGCCGCATACGGACCTGGGGCTGGGACTGGCCGGCGGGGGCTTTGCCGACAGTTACAACGAAATCCGCGGCGGCAATTTCCGATCCGCGGAATCTTTCACCGGCCACGGGGGCGAAGTCTCGGCCAGTCTGTATCACTGCTTCAATCCCACCCAGCGCATCCCGTTGTACGGCGTGGTGCGGGCGGCGGCGCATTATTCCTTTTACGACCGCGACCACGACACTGCGGCGGGGTTTGCGGTGCCGCACGACCAGGCGACGTGGAGCCTCCGCAGTGGATTGCGCTGGGGCGGCGGGGAACCGGTCATCTTTCCCGCGCTGGCGATGGAGCTTTCCCTGTGGCACGAATGGCAACATCGCACCGAACCCGGGCGCTACGGTTTCCAAGGCGACCGCGCACTGGAGACGGACACCCATTTGTTTTGGGGCCGCGCCCTGCTGGCCTATACCTTGCCGGAATGCGGCCATTATTTTTCCCTGAGCCTGACCGCCGGGGGTAGCGCGTCTGCGGACCGGCTGAATGCCTACCGGTTGGGCGCCATTCTGCCGCTGGTTTCCGAGTTTGCGTTGACGCTTCCGGGTTACTATTACCAGGAAATCAGCGCGGACCGATTTGTCCTGATGTCCGCTGCCTACCTGTTTCCCCTGGACCACAAACAGCGGTGGCATCTGGCGGTCATGGGCGCCGTCGCGGCGGTGGACTACCTGCCGGGACTGGAGCAGGCCGGCCATTGGCATCGCGGCGTGGGGGGCGGCCTGTTTTATCGCGCGCAACCCTGGCAGGTGATGGTGGGCTACGGTTATGGCGTGGATGCCATCCGGTCGCATGGCCGCGGCGCGCATTCCGTGGGGGTGTTGGTGCAGATTGATCTGGATAAAACCCTGGAGGCCCTGCTGGGCCCGCCGAGTCCCTTCCGCTCGCGCGGATTATTCCGTCTGTTTCGCGGTTGGTAAACGGCGGCGCGCGGGTGCGGCGTTGCTTCGGGGCGTGATTTTCCCGCGAGTTAGCTTGAATGCCCGGGTTGGTTTCCGGCAGAGTCCCCCGGTGGATTGGCGGCCATGAATCCAAGCACGGTTGAAATTCTGGCGTCGGTGTTGTTTGGCGCCGCGGTGTTGCACACGTTTTGTGTGAAACAGTTTGCGTACGCGGCACATCGCGTGCCACCCGGTTCGGTGCTGGCGCATTTGTTGCATTTTCTGTCGGAAACGGAGGTGGTCTTTGGCTTGTGGGCGGCGGCGCTGTTTCTGGCGATTGCCGTGGCCAGTTGCTCGGTGGGAGCGGCGGTGCAGTATCTTGACGGCCTCAACTTCAACGAACCGAAATTCGTTTTTGTCATCATGGTCGTGGCGGCCACACGACCGGTGGTGCGGCTGGCCGAGTGGTTGATTGCGTTGCTGGCCAAAGTGCTGCCCGGACGGGAGGGTTTCTCGTTTTATCTGGCGGCGTTGACGCTCGGACCTCTGCTGGGATCCTTCATCACGGAACCGGCCGCCATGACGCTGCTGGCACTGGTGCTCAAACGGCGGTATTTCGACCAGCCCATCAGCCGGCCGCTGGCGTACGCGACCGTCGGGCTGTTGTTTGTGAACGTTTCGATTGGCGGCACACTCACCCATTTTGCGGCGCCGCCGGTTTTGATGGTCGCCGCCAAATGGGATTGGAACACCGCCTACATGTTCACCCATTTCGGCTGGCGCGCGGCCACTTCCTGCATCGTTTCGACCACCGTCGTGGCGCTGGTGTTTCGCAAGGAACTGCGGCGGCTGGCGCCGGTGGCGGATGCGCAGGCGCGCGTCCCGCTCTGGCTCACGGCGGTTCATCTGATCACCCTCGCGCTGGTGGTGGTGTTTGCGCATCATCCGGATCTGTTGTTTGGCATCTTTGTGCTTTTCCTGGGGTTTGTGACCGCCACGCAACGCCAGCAGGAACCGCTCAAATTGCGCGAAGGCCTGCTGGTTGGGTTTTTCCTCGCGGGCCTGGTCATGCTGGGGTCGCTCCAGGCTTACTGGCTCAAACCCCTGATCCAAAGCCTGAGCGGGAACGCATTGTATTTCGGGACCACCGGGTTGACCGCCATCACCGATAACGCGGCGCTGACCTATCTGGGCTCCATGGTGGAGGGCATCTCCGCTGAACTGAAATACGCCTTGGTGGCGGGCGCGGTGAGCGGCGGTGGACTGACGGTGATCGCCAACGCCCCGAACCCGGCCGGCGTCGGCATTTTACGCGACGCCCGGGTGTTCGGCACCGGCGGGGTCAGTCCGCTGGGTTTGTTTTTGGGAGCGCTGTTTCCCACCGTGATGGCTGTCGTCTGTTTCTGGCTGTTGCCTTGAGCCGGCCAGCCCGGATTTTCCGGCCTCCACCCGCGCATTTATTGCTTGCCGACGTGGGAGGACGGGGTTATGGGTATTCCCAATTCAACCAAGTTGAATACGCTTTCCGCCCCCGGGTAAGAGGTTGGGAAAGCTTCAGAGCAAAACACAAACAACACTCAGACACACTATGAAACCATACCTAATTCTTCCTGTGCTCCGGTTCGGCGTCCGACTGGGGGCTGTCAGTGTCGTGGCGGCGGTTCTTTGGAGTCAGGCGGTTTGGGGACAAACCATTCCCAATCCCAGTTTCGAGGCGGATACGTTTACGGTTTTCCCCGGTTACATCAGAGACAACGGGCCCATTACCGGGTGGACCGGCACCCCCCCGGAACGCGTGGGGCTGAATCCCGGAGGGGGCACCCCCTTTGCCAACAACGGCACCATTCCCGATGGCGACAACGTGGCGTTCATCCAATCCAACGCCTCCGATCCCAGCACCCTCTCCACGTTGAGCACGACCATCAGCGGCTTGGTGCCGGGGACCACTTACAAAGTCACTTTTCGCGCGAACGTGCGGGGCAACCGGACCCCTCCCAACCAGCCCCACGCCAAAGTGTACATAGACAATATGTCCGTCATGTTGCCCGGGGCCCCCGGGATGCCGCCGGATGGGTTTACGGTCGCCGAAGTCGGGGGGACGGCGCCGTATTGGTATGCGGCCTTTGAATTTACCGCCACGGCGGAGTCCCAGACGCTCTCGATTGTGAATGATGTCACCGGCGACCAGACCTTGTTGGTGGATGATTTCCGTATTGCCCCGAGCAGCGGCCGTTGGACGGTGGAGCAATGGGTCACCGACGAGGATTCCGGAGTGGACCCCAGTTATTTCTACACCCACGCTTACAACCTCGGCAGCGGGGCCAATCTGACGATCAACAATGTCAATTTCACCGGGGTCGCCGGGGCCGCCCCCGCGGTGCCCGGGAAATTCTCGACGACGTATTTCGCGAAAAACCCGGTCAGTGACCCGGGCGCTTTGGTTTTCGGCAACAGCGCGACGATGGCCGCGCAATTCGTTTACGGCGGCGACGTGCCCGCGGGTTCTCCCCAAAGCATCACTCTCGAGGGGCTCACCCCCGGAACCGAATATGTGATGACCGTTTTCTCCGTGGCATGGGAAAATCCGTCCGAAGAGAGTCGGTGGGCAACATTGAGCGTGGGCGATGACTATCTGACCGTGAACCAGGACCAATTCGGCAACCACGCGGGCCTCCGTTTTTCGTATCGTTACACGGCGGATGCCAGCGGAACGGTGACAATGCAGTTCGCGCCCTTCATTCCGAAGAATACGAGCATCCATGTGTACGGTTTCGCGAATCGGGAGGCGGAGTCGCGGTTTGTGGGACCGGAGATTGTCGTCGAGCCACGCGATTTTACGGTTTCGCCGGGGGTACCGGTCACGTTTGCCGTCAACGCCTCGGGGATTCCGTTGCCCAGTTATCAATGGCGTTTTAACGGCCAGGATCTGCCGGGCGAGGTCAACGCCACCTGCACCCTGCCCGCGGCCAGCGCCGCCGATGCGGGGCTGTATGATGTCGTTGTGGCCAACCTTGTCGGGGCGGTGACGAGCCGGGTGGCCCGCCTGACGGTGGGAAACATCAACATCGCCAACGCCAGTTTTGAGGACGATGACTTCTGGGTCTGGCCGGGTTATTCCTCGGACAATGGGGCGATCACTGGCTGGAACGCCGAGGGCAACCACGGGTTGAATCCGGTCAGAGGCGAACCCCCGTCCAACGCCAGCCCCTTCGCCGACAACGGTCTCATTCCTCACGGCGAACAGGTGGCGTTTATGCAAGGGGCCGGCGCGTTGAGTCAATCACTGACGGGCTTTACGGTCGGCGGCGAGTATTACCTGCATTACCATGAAAACGCCCGTTCCCATGTCACGGTGCCCGGGGTGGCGGTTAAGATTGGGGATGCCGTGATTGTGCCCGAGCGATTGGTACCGCCTGTGGGAGGTAGTCGGCCGTATTACGAAATCTTCAGCGCCATGTTTGTGGCGCCGGCCGCCAATCTGGATCTGGCCTTTATCAAGAGCAATCCTCAGGGCGGGGATTCAACGGCTTTGATAGACAACGTGGCCATTATTGCGGTGCCGCCGGGGACGCCACCGATGGTGGGGATGCCGCCGCAACCCAGTCGGGCGGCCGTGGGGCAGTCGGCCAGTTTCAGCGCCGTCGCCCAAGGCAGTTCGCCCTTGCATTATCAATGGTGCTTCAACGGGCAACCCTTGCCGGGAGCGACGGATACCTCGCTCTTGTTGCCGATGGTCAGCCTGACGGACGAAGGTGATTACACGCTGGTGGTCACCAACAGCGCGGGAGCTGCCACCAGCAGCCCGGCGCCGTTGTTCCTGCTCGAACCGATCGCCTTGCTGCGCAACACCGGGATCGGCAGCGACGGCCTGCCCCAAGCCAATGGCGCGATCAGTCCGTTCTGGACCTTGATGGAAAATCCCGACTCGGAGGCCAGTACGGTCTGGGTGGCGAATGACAATGTATTCCCCATCTCGACGGGCGATTGGATGGCCTCCACTGCGGATTCCAAGTGGGTTTCCCCCCGGGCGGCGGCGGGCGACGCCAACATCGCCGGCGGTACTTACCGGTATCGGATTACCTTCGATCTGGCGGGCCGGGATCCGGACACGGTGCTGATTGAAGGCCGCTGGGCGACCGATGATAACGGCGCGGCGGTGCTGGTGAATGGCGAGCCGGTGAGCGTGTCGCTCAGCTCCGGGTTCAAAGACTGGACGAAATTTGTGATCACGAGCGAAACCGCCACGTTCCAAACGGGGGACAACACGTTGGATTTCGTCGTCAGAAATCAGGCGGCGGGCCCGACGGGTCTGCGGGTGGAATTCACGGCGACTTCCGCGCGCACCCTCGGCGAAGTGCCCCCCGTGATCGTCATCCAGCCGGAAGGCAAGGTGGCCGTGGAAGGGGATACGGTGACGCTGGCGGTCAGTGCCACGGGGACGTTGCCAATCAGTTATCAATGGCAGAAGGATGCGGTGGATCTCTCGGGGAAGACCAATGCCACCCTGGTCCTGGCCGATGTCACCGAGGAAACCTCGGGTCGTTACCGGGTGCGGGTTTCCAATCCGTGGGGCTCGGTCGTCAGTGACGACGCGTTGGTCCAAGTGGCTTATCGGCCGCTCCCGGGCTTTTTTGGCACCGGTGTGGATCATGACGGGGCGTTGCTGGGCGATGGCGACACGGATCCGCATTATATCCTCGCGGAAAGCGCGGACGCAAACTTCCCGGGCCCCGAGGCGGTGTGCGTTACCAACGTCTGGCCGATTGGAGACGCCTGGATGCCCAATGGGCCGCGTTCCCGCTGGATTGCGCCCTCGGCCAATCAACGGCAGGACGTGGATCCGTCGGCGGGAAATCTGCCGGGCCAGTACACGTATCAGACGACGTTTGATCTGACTGGTTACGATCCGGATAAAATCCGTGTCGTTCTTGGCATCGCGGTGGACAACGAGGTTGCCGACGTCCTGCTCAACGGGGTGAGCACCGGCATAATCACGGCCGGTTACGGTGGGTTGGCCGAGTTCACGCTCACCAGCGGGTTTGTCGCGGGTGAGAATACGCTGGACTTCATTGTCAAGAACTCGCTGACCGGGGGCACGAATCCCGACACCCCGAACCCGGCCGGGCTGCGGGTGGATATGCGCGGGTTGCTCAACATTGCGCCGGTGGGGCCGTCGGTCACGCTGCACGTTGAGGTGGACGCGGGGACGGTGTCGGTCTCGTGGTCGCCCGTGAGCTCGGGGCAGAAACTCGAATGGGCACCGACCGTGACCGGGCCGTGGACGGAGATCGAGTCGCCGCCGCATCCCTACACGGCGCCGGTGACGGAGGCGGCCCGTTTTTACCGCATCAAGCAATGAGGGTTGATTGGTGGCCGTGATTCCAGACCGGGGGCACCGTGTGTCCCCGGTCTTTTTCTCAAACCGAGGCGTGCCGAAGTGATCGCAGAGTGGCAGCATGATCGTTGGGGTGGCGGCCTTGTTTTTGCCTCCGCTGGCAGGGGTGTGGGCGTGGGAATGATGAAGGATGACCAACCTGACTGAGGGCATTCAACCCCGACGAACGCGGAGGGACTGGGACTTGGTGGAGCGGCCGCGCCTGTGGGTTTTTTCGGTGATGCTACTGGGACTACTCGCCGGCGGGACGGGGGGAGTGCGGGCGGACAGCGTCGTCGTTTTTAACGAGATCATGTACCACCCGCCCAGCAATGAGGCGGCGCTGGAATGGGTGGAATTGCACAATCAAATGGCCGTGAACGTGGACCTGTCGCGGTGGTCGTTGAGTGGCGGCATTGATTTCGCGTTCCCGGAAGGGACGGTGATTCCCGGGCAGGGGTATCTGGTGATTGCTTCGTCGCCGGTGGATTTGATGGCGGTCACCGGTTTGACAAACGTGCTCGGCCCTTTCCAGGGCCGGCTCGCCAACAACGGCGAGCGGCTGGAGCTGCGCAATAACAACCAGCGCCTCATGGACCGCGTCACCTACGGCGTGGAGGGTGACTGGCCTGTGGCCCCCGATGGCTCGGGGGTTTCGCTCGCCAAACGCACGGAGAATGCCGCCAGCGAACCTGCGGCGAATTGGACAATGAGCGCCGAGGTGGGCGGCACCCCGGGGCGGCGGAATTTTCATCCGGCCCTTTATGAAACCACGCAGACCACCCCGTTGCTTCTGGATGCCACCTGGGCGTATGAGGCTTCGGGTTCTGATTGGGGGACGGCCTGGCGCGAACCCGATTTTGACGACAGTGGCTGGCCGACGGGCGCGGGCTTGTTCAAAGCCGGCAACGTCAACGTGCCCGTCGGTGATCCCGAACCCATTCCCGGAGTTTCCAGCACCGGGATGAATACGAATGGCACCGCCCTGGCGCCCGGGATGGACGACCCGCACTACCAGTTGACCCAATCCCCGCACAGCACGCCCCCGCCGCCGCCGATTGCCGCCAAAGTGGTTCAACCGCATCCGGCTTGGATCGCGAACGATCCGCTGTCGGGCTGGATTGGCCCGGTGAATCCGGGCACGGAAAACGTCGCCCCCGGCGATTACCACTATCGCACGACGTTTTCATTGGCCGGGTTTGACGTTGCCTCCGCCGCCTTGACGTTCCGTTACAGCGTGGACGACCGGCTGAGCGGCGTCCGGCTCAACGGCCACTCGCAAGGGATTACCGGGGCCGGATTCGGCACGTTGAGCGGGATTTACCGTCTGACCAACGGATTCGTGTCCGGCCTCAACACGCTGGAGTTCCAAACATTGAATGATGGCACGGGGGTGAACCCGGCCGGTTTTCGCGTGCAAATGTCCGGCACCGCCCGCAAACAGCTTGCCAGCAACACGCTGCTGCCCGCCGGGCGGACTCATTATTATTTTCGCGGAAAGTTTGTCGTCCCCACCCTGCCGCAACTTGCCGCCGTGCGGCTGCGGCCCCTCGTGGCGGATGGCGCTGTGTGTTATTTGAATGGCACGGAAGTCTGGCGATGGAATCTGCCGGACGGGCCCATCACGGCGACCACCCCCGCGCTTGCCAATGTGCCCAACCCGGTGTTGTTTGAACCGTTCGCGCTGCCGTCGCACGCGCTGGTGGCCGGCACCAATGTGCTGGCGGTGGAATTGCATTCGGCGGTGGATGGGCGCACCAATGTGTTGTTCGGCGCGGAACTGGAATTGACTACCACCAACCTGCTGGGGCCGCTCCCGTTTCCGCTGGCTCTGAATGAATTGTCCGGTGCCGCCGCCGACGATTTTTGGGTTGAATTGATCAACTACGGCGAGTTTCCGCTGGATCTGGCCGGGTGCCTGCTTGCCCGGCGCGGCGGCGGAGGCAAACCGGATTACGTCTTCCCTTCGCAAATTCTCGCACCCGGCGAACGACTGCAAGTGACCCAAGCCACTCTGGGATTCGGTGCGGAGGCCGGGCAACGACTCTTCCTGTACCGACCCGGCGGCCAGGGCGTGCTGGACGCGGTGGTGGTCCCGGAGGCGTTGCGGGGACGCTGGCCCGAGGCAACCGGGCGCTGGTGGTTTCCCGCGGCCCCTACCCCCGGTGCGTCCAACCATTTCGTTTTTCGGGATGAAGTGGTCATCAACGAAATCATGTATCATCCGCCCGACCTGCCGGTGCCCGCCGTTTATGCGACCAACCTGTTGGTCAGCATCACCAATACGTGGAAGTATTATGCCTTGGGCCTGGACCTGGGCGGCGACTGGCGCGGGCTGGATTACAACGACCAGGCGTGGCCACAGGGAAGGTCCTTGTTCTACAACACCGCTTCGTTTTTGCCGGCGGACAAAAACACCGAGTTGCCGCTGGTCACCGACTCGGGGGAGCGGATCATCACCTGGTATTTTCGCACGCCGTTCGTGTATCCCGGCGGCACCAACGACACCCAGTTGACGTTCAATCCGATTATTGACGACGGCGCTGTGTATTACCTCAACGGCGTGGAGATCCACCGCCAGAACATGCCCGCCGGCGCGATTCATTACGCCACCCTGGCCAGCGCGGGCGTGGCGACGCCCACCTACAGCGGACCGTTCACGGTGTCGGTCTCCAATCTGGTGGTCGGCACCAACCTCCTGGCGGTGGAGGTGCATCAGTTCACCACGAATCCCATCGCCGCGGACATGGCCTTTGGGTTGGAAGTCAGCAATTTCGGTTGGCAATCCCCGCCCCGTCCCGCCCGGGAATCGCCGGATACGTGGGTCGAATTATACAATCGGAGTGTCCAACCCGTGGACCTCACCGGATGGCGACTGGAGGGGGGCATTGAATTCGCGTTTGCTCCGGGCACCACTCTTCCCGCTGACGGGTATCTGGTGGTGGCCAAGGATGTCGGTTATATGCAATCCCATTATCCGGACATCACTGTCGTTGGACCTTACGCGAAAAAACTCTCGCGCCGCAGTGATGCCCTGATGCTCAAGGACGCCACCGGCAATCCGGCGGATGAAGTCCGTTACTTCGATGGCGGCCGGTGGCCGGCAAAGGCCGATGGTGGCGGCAGCAGTCTCGAATTACGCGATCCGTGGGCTGACAATGCAAAACCGGAAGCTTGGGCCGCCAGTGATGAAACGGCCCGCTCCGAGTGGGTGAGTTGCTCATACCGGGGGATTGCTCAAAACGTGCTCGGCCCCACCTTGTGGAATGAATTTGTCCTGGGATTGTTGGAGGCCGGCGAATGCCTCATTGATGACTTGCAGGTTATTGAATCGCCGTCAACCGCACCGGTGGCATTGCTGCAAAATGGCACGTTTGAGACGGGGCTCAACGCCTGGCGCGCCTTGGGCAACCACAGCGCCAGCCAGGTGATCGTGGATCCGGACAACCCGGGCAATCATGTCCTGCACCTCAAAGCCACCGGTCCTACCGGCCACCTGCACAATCACTTGGAAACCACTTATGCCGGCGGGAAAGAGGTTGTCGAAGGCCGTGAATACGAGATTTCTTTTCGCGCCAAATGGCTTGCGGGCAACAACCGCCTCAACACGCGTCTCTATTTCAACCGCGTCGCCAAAACCACGGTCCTGCCCCTGCCCGTCCGACGCGGGACGCCGGGCGCGCCCAATTCAACGCGGGTCCCGAATCTCGGTCCCACCTTCGACGCTTTTCATCATTACCCGGTTATTCCGGCACCGAACCAGTCCGCCGAGGTGAGGGTGAACGTCAGTGATCCCCAAGGGGTCACCAATGTGACCCTCCACTGGTCAACCAATGGCGCCGCCTGGCATCACACGCCGATGATGTTGGCCGGTTTCGCGTCCACGCCCGGCTATGCGGGATATTCGGGTGCGATCCCCGGCCAGCCCGCCGGCACCTTGGTGCAATTCTATGTACAAGCCCAGGACGGCTTGGGTGCCAGTGCCACCTTTCCGTTCCGCGGCACCAATTCCCGCGCGCTCTATCGGGTGGACGATGGCCTGCCGGTGATGACCCAGTTGCATCGCGTCCGTCTGTTGATGATGCCCGCCGATGTCCACCGGTTGCACGCCCCCACCAACGTCATGAGCAACGACCTGATGGGCTTGACGGTTGTTTATGATGAAAACGAAGTGTTCTACGACGTGGGCGTGCATCTGCAAGGGAGCGAGCGTGGCCGCAACAGTTCCGGTCGTGTCGGCTTCACGGTTCGGTTTCACGAGGATCAACTTTTTCGCGGCACCCAACGGAGTCTGGTGATTGACCGGTCGGGTGGATACTCCGGGCTGGGCGGTCGGCATGATGAAATTCTCCTCTGGCACGCCCTCAATCACGCCGGGGGCGGGGTACTCGGTATTGAGTGCGACTTGGTGCAGGTTTTCGCCCCGCGTTCCCAGGAGCACGGCACGGGATTGCTGCGCCTGGCCGCCTTCAACAACGATTATTTTGACAGCCAGTTCCCGGACGGCGGCGCGGGAGCGCGGTACATGATGGAATTGATCTATTACCCGCAGAAGACGTTGGTGGACGGCGACCCACAATCGCCGAAGCTTCCCCAACCGGACGAAGTGATCAACATCAGCTTCCAAGACTGGGGCGATGACGCGGAGAATTATCGTTGGATTTTCCTCCAAGAAAACCATGCCGACCGTGACGATTACCGTGACATCATCGCGCTCAATCAGGCGTTCAGCCTCACCGGCGCGGACTTTGAAACGCAACTGCGGCAACGGACCGATGTGGACCAATGGATGCGCACGCTCGCCTTTAAGGTATTAAACGGTGATGTGGACACCTACACCCTGGGCTTGAACCACAACTGGAAAATCTATTTTCGGCCCGAGGACGGCCGGGCGTTGGGACTGCTGTGGGACATGGATCATGCGTTCATGCAATCCGTCTCCGCCGGGTTCCCGGGCGGCAGTTGCCCCAACACGCACCGGTTCATCAAGCGGCCGGATCATTACCGGCGGTATTATCATCACCTGCTCGACCTAGTGACGACCACGATGAATGCCGCCCATCTAGGGCCGTGGGCGGCGCACTACGCCGGGTTGCTGGGACAGAACTGGAGCGGTGCGGTCAATTACATTCAACAACGGGGCGATTACGTCCGCAGCACCATGCCGCCGCCCGCGCGCTTTGCCATCACCAGCAACGGCGGGAAAAATTTTGCCACCACCAACGATCCGGTGACGCTCACCGGCACCGCCCCGTTAACCGTGCAGACGATTGAAGTCAACGGTGTTCGCCGCCCGGTGACTTGGACCAGCCTGACCAACTGGACGTTGACCGCACCGCTGCCGGGTTTCGTTAATCTGCTTTCGTTGCAAGGCGTGGACTCCCGGGGAAACCCGCTGACCGACGCCCTCGCTGCCATTACCGTGACCAATCTCGGCCCGACGCGCCCCGCCCCGGTCGTCATCAATGAATGGATGGCGGCCAACGCCGGCCCGGGCGGCTTCGCGGATCCGGCGGACGGTCTGTTTCAGGATTGGTTCGAGCTCTACAACCCCAACGACGTGGCCGTCAACCTTTCCGGTTTCCACCTGACCGACAAACTTTCCCAGCCCGCCAAATGGCCGATTCCCGCGGGAGTTGTCATCGCGCCGCGCGGCTTTTTGCTGGTGTGGGCGGATGGTGACACGGAACAGAATAGGCTGGGCGCGGACGGCGATCTTCACGCGAACTTTTCCCTCAGCCGCAGCGGTGAAGCGATTGGGTTGTATGCCCCGGACGGCACCCCGCAGCATGTGGTCGTTTTTGGGCCGCAAGTTGAGAATGTCAGCCAGGGCCTGTTTCCGGATGGCAACACCAACGCCGTGTATTTTATGCCGGACTGGACCCCACGCGCGGCGAACCGGCTGGGTGCGCCGGCGGCGCCGACTGTCGGCGCCATTGTCCGGCAAGCGGACGGCGCGATTCAATTCCATTCCACCGTCATCGCCGGGCGCACCTACCAGGTGGAATTCAAGGATGATTTAAGCGCGCCCGATTGGACTCCGCTGGGCGGTTATCATCCGGCAACCAGTCCGGTCCTTACGATCACCGATTTGCCCGGCGACCAACCCCAACGGTTCTACCGTCTCCTGCTCCTGCCTTGAAGGTTTGCGGCGTAGGGCGGTCGCTGCGCGGGTTGTTCTCCGCCCTTCCGTGACACAGTCCCCCCCGCCGCCGCTGTTTCGTGAACTTCCCGTCCTACGCTTGAGGGAACGGGTATGTGAAAATGCCTTGCGCCGGGGCGGGGGGACTGGTTCATTATGCCCACCGGATTGCGCATGTGGCGGAATTGGCAGACGCGCTACTTTGAGGTGGTAGTGGAGAAATCCGTGCAGGTTCAAGTCCTGCCATGCGCACCATTTTTCCCCCGATGAACCGGCGCCGGGATGGCTTGGGAAAAGACGTTTTTCCAGCCATGCCGCGAAGCTTTTCTTAATCCGCATCTTGAGGGAGGTGGAGGAGAGACGATGGCGGATGGAAGAATTGACGAGGGTGATACGGGCCGGCAGATGGAGTTGAGGGAGCGCACCCGTCTCGGGGGCCGCCGTTGGCGTCCCGGCCGCTGCACCGGCCTCCAAGCCCCGTTAGGGGCGGCATCTTTGTAGCAACAGGCGCAAGCAATCCCCCCCAGCTCCGTCAGGAGCGGCATTGTCCAGCATCACAACCAATCGCCACTACCTCGGGCCGGGGTCGCCCCCAACTCCGCCCGATGGCACCAACAGAAAGCGGCAGACGGCGGCCACACGCCAAGACGCTTTGCGTTGATTCAGGCACGGGATTCAAGCGTCAGCTTTTGAGCGGCGCCAGTCCTCTGGCGATTTTAACCGGGAAATGGACCGGCTGATACCGATTCTTTTTTTAGAAAACCCTGAAAAACGAATCCGCAGAGGACGCAGATTTCACAGATTCTTTCCGGCTTTTCATCTGCGTGAATCGGCGAAATCTGTGGATGAAAGATGCCGCGCTGATGGCGCTCCGGCAGGAGGCGGGGGAATGGGGACAGGGTGGAACCTGTCCCTCCCAGTGAGGGCGCCGACGCCGGCGGTTTTACCGGCTGGACGTTGTCAGCAAGGGGGCCTTGGCAGGGAAGGCCGAGCGGACGCGGCCCACCGCCCTTGGAACAAAAACGCGGCGCAATCCGGCGGTTACGGCCGGTAATACACGCGGTAGTAGCGCTGGCCATCGCTGGCGGCGTAGCCCGTCTGGGTGGCGCTGGGGCCACTGGCGGGCTGGGTGACCACCGGGCGCCAGTTACCTAACCGGAGGTCGGTGCAATACTCCAAGGTGTAATTCGTGCCGGCCAGGGTGTTGGTGTAAGACACGATGGCGATCCCATTGGTCCATGCAATAGAAGTAACCTGCGGACGGGGAGTCAGATCAAGAATTGCCAATCCCCAGTATCCATCGGCCACGTAGGCGTAGTTTCCGCTCACCGCTACACCAGAGGCTTTTCCGCTCGTCTGGTAGCCATCCACGCGCTGTGGATGGGTGGGATCGCTCACGTCAATCACTTGCAAGCCGGCGTCCTCAGCTGCCACGTAGGCGTAGTTCCCACTCACCGCCACCCCTTCGGCATAGCCGCCGGTCTCGCAGCCGCCCACCCGTTGCGGGTTGGCCGGATCACTCACGTCAATTATCTGCAAACCCGCATACCAACCCGCCACGTAGGCGTAATTTCCGCTCACCGCCACCCCTTCGGCATAGCCGTCGGTCTCGCAGCCGCCCACCCGTTGCGGGTTGGCCGGATCGCTCACGTCAATTATCTGCAAACCCGCACGCCAACCCGCCACGTAGGCGTAGTTTCCGCTCACCGCCACCCCTACAGCCCACCCGTCGGTTTCGCAGCCGCCCACCCGTTGAGGATGGGCCGGATCGCTCACGTCAGTCACTTGCAAGCCGACGAATTCAGCCACCACGTAGGCGTAGTTTCCACTCACCGCCACCCCTTCGGCGTAGTCGTAGGTCTCGCAGCCCACCCGTTGAGGTTGCGCGGGATTACTGATGTCAATTACCTGCAAGCCGGCACTGCCATCCGCCACATAGGCGTAATGCTCGCTCACCGCCACACTCCAAGCATGCCCGCTGGTATTGTAGCCGCCCACGCGCTGGGGATGGGCCGGATCGCTCACGTCTATCACTACCAATCCTGCTTCAGCATCCGCCACGTAGGCGTAGTTTCCCCTCACCGCTACGCCAGAGGCCCACCGGCCGGTCTCGCAGCCGCCCACGTGCTGGGGATGGGCCGGATCGCTCACGTTGATCACCTGCAACCCGGCTTCGCCCGCCGCCACGTAGGCGTAGTTCCCGCTCACCGCCACGCCTTCGGCACCGCCGTCGGTCTCGCAGCCGCCCACCCGTTGGGGGTGGGCGGGATTACTCACGTCAATCACTTGCAAGCCCACTTCGTCAGACGCTACATAGGCGTAATGCCCGCTCACCGCCACGCCATAGGCCGACCCGCGAGCCCATCCCGGCCATTGGCCCACCAGAACTGGATCCGCAGCCTGCACCGGGCCGGCCAGCACCAACGCCAGCACTACCAGTCCCCAGCTAGAATGGATGATTTTGACTCGCCTTTGGTTGGGTTCGGGATTTTGCATAGAGATGGTCATGTGGATCAGGATTGATGGGTGGGTGCCGCCCGCCTGCCGTCCTTCCACGCCGAGCATAAGTTACCCTCGTTACGCCACCAGCTTCGTCCGGGCTGAGCTTAAGTGAACCGGCGGGCGTCCGTCCAGCGCGGGTTCTCCGGGAAAATTTTGTCTTCGCCAATGGGCGCCATTCCGGGCAGGCTGGGGCAAACGCAGGTCGCATGTATCAGGGTCAACGCATCGTGGTGGTCATGCCGGCGTACAACGCCGCCCAAACCCTTCGCTCGACGTGGCAGGAAGTCCGGGCCCAGCCGGTGGTGGACCAGATCATCCTGGTGGACGACGGCAGCCGGGACGACACGGTGGCGGTGGCCCGGTCGCTGGACGGGGTGGCGGTGCATGTTCACGCGCGCAACCGGGGTTATGGCGCCAACCAGAAAACCTGTTACCACCTCGCATTGGCCGCCGGCGCGGATATCGTCATCATGATCCACCCGGATTATCAGTACACGCCCAAGTTGATTCCGGCGATGGTGGCGTTGATTGCGAATGGCGTGCATCCGTGCGTGCTGGGCAGCCGGATTCTGGGCGGCTACGCGCTCAAAGGCGGCATGCCGGTTTGGAAATATCTGGCCAATCGCGTCCTTACCGGCATCGAGAACCTGCTCTTGGGCGCGAAACTCTCCGAATATCACACCGGCTATCGTGCTTTTTCCCGGACGTTGCTGGAGACGCTCGATTTCACGGCGAATGCCGACGATTTCGTGTTTGATAATCAGATGTTGGCGCAAATCCTTTGGCACGGATTCACCATCGGCGAGATCAGTTGTCCCACGAATTATTTTCCGGAAGCGTCCTCCATTGATTTCCCGCGCAGTGTCCGTTACGGGCTCGGCTGTTTGACCACGGCGATCACCTTCCGGCTGGCCCGCTGGCGGTTGATTCGCTCGAAACTTTTTCCAACGAACCGTCCATCCCCGGTGGAGCGGGCCTCTCCGGCTAATAAAAATCAGGCGGGCCGGGACGGTCCAACGTCCTCGGCCCGCAAAATCGGCGGTTGAGTTGGAGAATGGGCGCTTACTGCAGCTTGTTCAGGCGCAGCGCCAGCCGCGATTTCTTGCGGTTCACGGCGGCCCGGTGCAGGACGCCGCCCTTGGCGGCCTTGTCGAGCGCGGAGGTCACGGTTTGCAACGCGGTGCGGGCTTCCTCTTTTTTGGTGCCGGTGACGGCGGCTAGGTAGGTTTTCTCCAAGCGATGCAACTTCGTTTTGACGGCGCGATTGCGGACGCGGCGACGTTCGGTGCTGCGCATCCGGCGAATGGCTGACTTCGTATTCGGCATAAATTCAATGCGTATTGCTCAATTTCAAAGGCGGCCACGGTAATCGAATTGCGGGGAAAGTCAACGGCGGTTTGCGCCAGTCTTTAATGCGCGGGGCGGCGGCCCCGTTAACGGCCGGGCGTTTTTGATTGCATTGCCCGAGCCGCGCCGAAGGAGACCTGCGTCGTGTCGTGGTGACGTCGGCCTGTTTTTGCCCCGCCGGGCGTTATTCTCCAATGATTTTGACCAGCACGCGTTTGCGGCGGTTGCCATCGAATTCTCCGTAGAAGATTTGTTCCCACGGACCGAAATCCAGTTGGCCTTTCGTGATCGCCACGACCACTTCGCGTCCCATGATCTGGCGTTTCAGGTGGGCGTCGGCGTTGTCTTCCCCGGTGCGGTTGTGCTGGTAGTGCGTGGTGGGGGCGTGGGGCGCGAGTTTTTCCAGCCAGACCTCGTAATCGTGCAGCAACCCGGACTCGGCGTCATTGATGAAGACCGATGCCGTGATGTGCATGGCGTTGACCAGGCAAAGCCCCTCTTGGACGCCGCTTTTCCGCACGAGTTGGGCCACCGTCTCGGTGATGTTCACAAACCCGCGCCGTCCGGGCACCTCGAACCACAATTGTTCCGTCAAACTTTTCATGCCGGCCAGCTTGCCTGCGGCCCATCGGCGTCGCAATGCCGAAGCCCGGCGCTCCGAGTACGAGGGAGAGGCGAGGCTCATTTCCGAGGGCAGCGCCAACCATGACAGGCGCTCTCAAGGCTTCTTGTCCGAATGGATGCCTTCAGCAGAAGCCCGCGGTAATCTCCCGAACTTCTCGAATGGTTTCGGTCGGAGCGAATGCAGGGGGCGAGGCCCGGAATGTCACTTGGACGGATTCGCCCCCGGGAATTGGAGGCGAATGGAATAGAACCCCGTGCTGGCGGTGATGAACAGGGTGCGGTGATCCTTGCCGCCGAAACTGACATTGCCGGTCCACCGTTCCGGGACGGGGATGTGCTCGATTTGTTTGCCGGTTTTATCAAACACGATCACCCCTTTGCCGGTGAGGTAAAGATTTCCCTGGGTGTCAATGGTCATGCCGTCCGAACCGAGTTCGCAGAAGAGCCTCCGGTTGGTCAGCGCGCCGTCCGGTTGGATGTCGTAGGCGTAGGTCTTGCCGGCGCGGATATCCGAGACGTAGAGCGTTTTTCCGTCCGGAGTGCCGGTGATGCCGTTGGGTTGCACCAGATCAAACGTGACGCGCCGGAGCGTCTGCCGGTCTGCGGACAGGCAATAGACGTGCCGGCCATCCTGGGGCGCTTCCTGGTAATCCCACCATTCGCGCGGATAAAACGGGTCGGTGAAGTAGAGCCGGCCGTCGGGATGCGCCCACACGTCGTTGGGACCGTTGAGCTTGCGCCCCTGGTATTCCCTCACCAGCACGGTGTGTTTGCCGTCGGGCGTAATGGACCAGAGCTCGGTTTTTTCATCGGCGCAGGCGATCAAGTTGCCGCGGGCGTCAAAATACATGCCGTTGGCGCGGCCCGCCGGTTGGAGGAACGTGGACAACTTGCCGTCCACACTCCATTTCAGGATGCGATCGTTCGGCTGGTCGGTGAAAAACACGTTGCCGTGCGCGTCGCAACTGGGGCCCTCGGTGAATTTGAAATCACCGGCGAGCTTTTGGAGGGTGGCGCCCGGGGCCAGCACGGGCGAGGGAGCGTTCGTGGATTGAGCGTGGCTTGCGGTCATAAATCCAAACAGGAGGGGTAACAAGAACAAGGAACTCGGTTTCATGGTTCAGCCTCCGAGGGTGGCGGCGTCGGTCACGTCGCCTTTGTTAAAACTTACATAATCCTCGGTTAGATCCGCCGCATACATCACGGCGGAGGCGGAGCCGAGGTTCAGTTGAATGTGCAAATCAAATTCCGGGAGGGCGACGGCGCGGCACAGTTCCGGGAAGGTTGTTTTTGTCGGCTGCCCGCGTTTCAAACTCCACACCCGCTTCCGGCTGCCCGGCGCGCTGTAACCGATGTCCACCTTTTCCTCGACGACCGTGGCGGCGCTGTAACCGAGGGCGTCAATGATGCGTCCCCAGTTGGGATCGCCGCCGTGCCAACTGGCCTTGACGAGCGCGCTGTTCGCCACCGCCCGGGCCGCGGCGTCCGCGTCTGCGGCATGTTTCGCGCCGCTCACGCGCACGGTCACCACGCGATGCACGCCTTCGCCGTCCCGCACAATCATCTTCGCCAACTCAAGGCAGACGTGATTGAGGGCGGCTTGAAAGGTCTCCACATCGCGCGGCCGGGTCCGCCCGCGCCCGGCGCCCAAGGGCGGGTTTTCCGCCAAACCGTTGGCCAGCAGCAGCACGGTGTCGTTCGTGCTCATGTCGCCGTCCACGGTGATGCGATTAAAGCTGCGGGCCACCGCTTCCTGGAGGGCGCGCCGCAACGTCCGGGCGTCCACCGCCGCGTCCGTGGTCAGAAAGCACAACATCGTTGCGTGCAGCGGGCGGGCGGCGGGGCGCCGGCCCGTCGCGCTCATGCCGGGGTGAATCATCCCCGCCCCTTTGCAAATGCCGCCGAGACGCGCCACTCGGCCGCCGAGCTTAAACTCCACCGCCATTTGCTTGGGCCGCGTGTCGCTGGTCATGATGGCTTCGGCGGCTTCCGCGGCGTGGGTCGGGGTGTTGCCGAGCCGTTGCGCGGCCTCCCGGATGCCGGCGCGGATATTGGCCAGCGGCATGGTCACGCCGATGCGTCCGGTGGAGCCCACCAACACATGGGCCGCCGGCAGATGGAACAGCTTCGCCACTTCCGCAGTCATGGCGCGGGCATCTTTCATGCCCTGCCGGCCCGTGCAGGCATTGGCGTTGCCGGAATTGATGACGATGGCTTGGGCCTCGCCGCCGGCCACGCGTTCGAGACAGACCTTCACCGGTGCGGCGCAAATCTGGTTGGTGGTGAACATGCCGGCCACCGTGGCGGGCACTTCGGAGATGATGAGGGCCAGATCGCGTTTGGGACCTTTTTGCGAACCCTTGCCGGTGCCGAGTCGTTTAATGTCACAAAACACGCCGCCCGCCAGAAAGCCTTGGGGCGCCACCACCGCACCGGCGATTTCTTTCAAGTTCGTCACACAGCTTAATAAACGCGCGGCGTCCCGCCGGGGCAAGCCGACAATTGTCGTCGGCGCAATCCCCGGGCGTCGGCCCGCGTCCGCTTGGCCAGTGGCGTGACGTCGCCGGACATTTGCAGCGGCAGTTTGCTTGCGTGAACCTGCGGCGCGCTTACACTCGCGGCCATGGATCGCACCGCCGACAGTTCCGCCCGGATTTCAGCCGCCCCCCATGGGCGGCGAAGCGTTCGGCCCGCGCCGAAAGGTTCGCCCGCCCGGCGCGGTTCGCGGGGACCGGCGCCGCTCCCGTGGTCATGATTGCCTTGGTTGAACCGCTGCCCGCCGGAGCGGATCTCATCGCGCAAGTGGAGGAGATTTTCTCGCCGCACGGCCTGTTGTCGCGCGCGAAGAATTTTGAATACCGCCCGCAGCAACAACAAATGGCCGTGGCGGTGGCGCGGGCGCTGCAGGACCACGGGCACCTCGCCGTGGAAGCCGGCACCGGCGTCGGCAAATCACTGGCCTACCTGATTCCCGCCATCTTGTTCGCGGTGGCGCACCGGAAAAAAGCCGTCGTCTCCACGCACACGATCAATTTGCAGGAGCAGCTCACCGAAAAAGATTTGCCGCTGCTCGCGGACGTGTTGGGCGCACTGCCCGTGCCGGTGAAGTTTCAATTTACCATGCTCAAGGGACGGGCGAATTACCTTTGCACCCGCCGGTTGCACCAGGCGTTGCAGCAGGCCGCTCAATTGTTCACCTCCTCCGAAACCGCCGAGCTGAAACGTATCCATGCGTGGTCGCGAACCACCACCGACGGCAGCTTGTCGGATTTTGATATCGAACCGGACCCGAAAGTCTGGGCGCAGGTCTGCTCGGAACGCGGCTTGTGCTCGCCCCAGCGATGCGGTTTTCCGTCCGACTTCGCCAAGGATCACGGCGTCTGTTTTTTCCAACGGGCGCGCCATCGCATCCTGTCGGCGGATGTGCTGGTGTTGAACCACACGCTGTTTTTCACGTTGTTGGGCGGGATCGAGGAGGCGTTGGACGACGGCCTCTTGTTCAAGAACGACTTTGTCATCTTCGACGAGGCGCACACGATGGAGCGGGTGGCGTCGCGGCACATCGGCTTGAGCGTCTCCAGCGGGCAGGTGCGTTACGCGTTGCACCGCCTCTGGAATCCGCGCACGGAAAAAGGGTTGCTGGCCACGTTGCGCCAGGGAGTGGCCGTGCGGCGGGTGGCCGAGTTGCTCAAGGCGGGGGACGCGTTTTTTGAGAATGTCGAGTCAGCGTGCGACGCCTTGCGGCGCGAAATCCGGCGCCGGACGGCGGGGGAAGGTGACGCGGAACGGCGGCGGGCGTGGACGGAACTGCGCATCCGCCGTCCGGAATTGGTGGAGGATACAATCACCCGGCCCATCCAGCAGTTGCGCGAGGCGGTGAGCGATCTCATCAAAGCCAGCGAAGACCGCGACATTGGGCAGGAATTGATGGAAGCCAACCGGCGCCTGGCGGAGTTGCGCGACGCGGTGAAGGCGTTCCTCGAACAGGGGGTGCCGGAGCATGTTTACTGGGTCGAGCGCAGCGGCAAAGCCCACCAGAATCTCACGCTCAATGCCGCCCCCGTGGACGTGGCCGGGTTTTTGCGCCAACGACTTTTCGGGAGCGGCACGAGCGTCATCATGACCAGTGCAACGCTGGCCACCCAAGCCGGACAGCCATCCCGCGGGAACCGCCAACGCATCGCCACTGACGAGCCGTCGGCGCCGGCATCAGCTTTGGCGGCGGGAGCGGGCGGGACGCTGGCCCTGCGTTATTTTACCCAGCGCGTTGGGGCGGAAGCGGCGGCGCAACTCCAGGTGGGCACCCCATTTGATTACGCGAAACAGATGCGCCTGTTTGTGGTGCGGCAGATGCCCGACCCGCGCGAGCCCGGTTACTCCAGCGCGCTTGAACGTTGGATTGCCCACTTCGTCAAACGAACGCACGGCAAGGCCTTTGTGCTCTTTACCAGCACCAAGCTCATGCGGGAGCTCGGCGAGCGGATGCAGCCGCTGTTTGATCAACTTCAATTGTCGCTCTTCGTGCAGGGCACCGGCACGCCCCGCGCGACGCTGCTGGAGAAATTCAAGGACGATGTGGATTCCGTCCTTTTTGGCACGGACAGTTTCTGGCAGGGCGTGGACGTGCCCGGCGAGGCGTTGAGCAACGTCATCATCACGCGCTTGCCGTTTGCCGTGCCGGATCATCCGCTCATTGAGGCCCGGATTGAAGCCATCGAGGCGCGCGGCGGCAATTCGTTCAGCGAATTTTCGTTGCCGGAAGCGATTCTGAAATTCCGGCAGGGCGTGGGCCGGTTGATTCGCACCCAGAGCGATACCGGCATCATCGTGGTGTTGGACAACCGGGTTTTGGCCAAGCAATACGGGCGGGCGTTTCTGGACGCCCTGCCGTCCTGCCCCTTGGAGGTGGTGTGACAAAATCGCAATCCCGCCGCGCGGGAGAATCTGATTGAACCGGGCTGACGGCCCGGGTTACGGTCTGCCCGAGCGCGGTCGCGTTCGCTGCTCCAGTGCAAGGAGCGGACGCCGGCCGGCTTTCCTTCCGCGCGGAAGGGGCGGGCGTTGGGTATTGTCGTGTGCTGCCCAATGCCCGCTTGGTTTTGGCCGTCCGGTGCCGCCGTCAGGGTGGGGAGTGGATTCTGGAGGATGCGCAGCGGTCACCGCTTCTGGTAAACGCGCACGTAATCCACGAACATCCGCTGGGGAAAAACCGTGGTGGCCTCCGGGCGTCCGGGCCAGTTGCCGCCCACGGCGACGTTGAGCAGGAGGAATTGCGGTTGTGTGAACACCCATAAAGCTCCGGCGGGCAGATCGGTGGCCGCGACGGTGAAGAACAATTCCTGATCCACAAACCATTGAATGCGGTCGGCATCCCATTCGACCGCAAAGACGTGGAAATCATCGCTGAACCGGCTACCGTCAGGATGGACCTTTTTTCCGCTGATGCCGTCGCCGCCCGAGTAACCGGGGCCGTGAATCGTGCCATGCACGATGTCGGGTTCGCGGCCGATGTTTTCCATGATGTCAATTTCGCCGCAGCCGGGCCAGTGGGCCACATCATGGTTCGCGCCGAGCATCCAAAACGCCGGCCAGATGCCCGGTCCGTGGGGCAGGCGGAGGCGCGCCTCCATCCGCCCGCCGGTCCACGCGGCCAATCCCTGCGTTTTGAGCCGGGCGGACGTGTAGTCGCATCCGCCAAAACTCTCGGCGTGCGCCTCAATGATCAACTGGCCGCGTTCGATGCGCGCGTTGTTGGTGCGGGCGGTGTAGTATTGCAGTTCGTTGTTCCCCCAGCCGTGGTCTCCCCTGCCCAGGTCGTAGGTCCATTTTTGCGGGTCGGGCGCGCTGCCATCGGGTTGGTCAAATTCATCGGCCCAGACCAACGTCCAAGCGCCGGCGTTGATGGTGAACAGCGCGTGAACCAGGAAACCGCCAAGCAGAATCCCGCGCCCAATTGAAATTTTATACCTATTCATGAATCGCCCGTCCGGGACCGGACAGCCGACCGGCGCATCAATTTGCGCTTTGGTGGTGGCGGCCCCAGCCGCTGCCGCTGCGGCCTCAGCGTCCGGAAACATCCGGAATCGTCAACTAAAATACACGCCCGACCGGACGCGGCTTGCCGGGTGGCGGATTCAATTACGAACCCGTTAGCCCCGCTTCAATCGGCCCGCATGAGTTTTCAGGTCAGACCCCGGCAGCGGCGTTGCCGGAATTTTAGTGAGGTTTGCCAACCCAACCGCATCCGGGATGATGGCGCATTTGCGTCATTGCTGAATCCATCCCGTTCGCCTTGTATCGGGCATTGCGGATGGGAAATGGGTTTGCTGAATACACGGGTTCGAGCCGGGAGCGCCATGCCGGTGAAATTGGGCCGGAAAAGTGAGGTTTTTCCCGCCACCCGGCCTTTCCGCGCGCGTATCCAGCGCGTATCAAAACTGCCGGCCGCCAGGCAGTTGGTTATTCAACAAACCGATGGACAACATTCGTATAATCAATGTGCGAAGTCAGTTTTATTTTGACATTTAAGAAATTGTCGCGTATTGGAGAGCACAACCTGAGTCTGATTGTTGTCGTTACGCATTAATCATGGGCCTTGTCCTTCGCGAATTGAGACCGCGCGTCAAGCGGTGGCTTGACGGCCCGGACGGCTATTTTCCTGACCATCATCACGCAGTTAACCTCCAAAACCACAAGTTATGAAAAACCATCACACCCTAAAATTCCGTTGCGCCCGCGGGGCCAAACGACTGACCACCTGCCTGACCGCCCTGTTGTTGCTGCTGGGGCTCGCGCCCTTGCGGGCAGCCACCGTCACCCTCTACGAAAATGATTTCGAGGCTTATACGGAGGTGGCAACCAGCCTGGCTGATGAGGCGACCGATGCGGATCCCACCGGCGCCGAGTGGATTATTCAAGGCGATGATCCGCTGGGGGCCGCTCCGGGAAGCGGGGTGCAGGTGATCAATTGGCTGGCGCATTCGGGGAATCAATCCCTCTTGTTGCGCAGCCGGTCGGAGATTCAACTTCACCTGCCGGACGTGCGGAGCGGCGCCAGTTACACCTTGGAATACTGGATGCATGTCGTGCGCGAGCCCACCAGCGACCGGAACTTTTACGTCATCCTCGGCGGCATGGGCGCCGATAACAACGGCACCGATATTGTCGCGTTTCTCGTGCAACGCAGCGCCGGCTCCACCGCGTGGATGTATTACGATGGCGTGGGGGCCGGCCCCGGGTGGAAGAATGTCGGGGCCAACCAAGCCCCGGAAACGTGGCAACACCATCGGTTTATCATTGATCCGAACGCCCTGACGTTCACGCTTTACATTGATGACATGGACAACGCCGTGATCAGCAACGCGGACCTGGCCCGCCCGGATGGGGGCGTGCCGACGCGGCTGGTCATCCGGAATGAAGGCAATTCGGCGGACGACGGCTATTTTGCCGTGGACGATCTCCTGCTGACCGTGGAGAACCCGATTGATTTGACCACCGTTTTCAAGGAAGGCTTTGAAGACTATCCCGCCCGGGTCAATCCGGACGACAACGCGAATCCGCTGGGGCCCTGGGTCACGACCGAAAGTGTGGGCGCCGGCGGCGGCAAAGAACGCGCTCCGAGCAGAGTGCAGGTGGTGGATGCCTCGGTCGTCACCCCGCATTCGGGCAGCAAATGCTTGAAGCTGGAGGGCGGGCACCGGGCCGGCGTTAGTATTGCCTGGGGGGTGCCGCCGGAGAGCGATGTCCAAATTACTTGGTGGGCACGCGTGCCGGCGACGGCAGTTGGCGGCGAATATAATTACCTGCGCATGTCCCTGTATGGGGCGGAAGATGGCAACTGTTACGCCGGAGACAGCGCGTTGTTGGGGTATGGCTGCCGCAGCGCCGAGGTCGGCGATGCGACCTCGCTGACGTACTACACCACCGGCTGGTTGGTGAGCGGGGTGGATTTTCTGGATAACGTCTGGGAGGAGTACCGGCTCACCACGCACAACTCCGTGGGACGCTATACGATCATCAAGAACCCCAGCGGCGCCAATCCGGTGGTGGTGGTGGACCGGGCGCCCTACATCGGGACGGCAACCGTTTGGGGGCCGACCTTCCTGGCCGCCTGGAGTTCTTCCAACGGCGCCGGGCATCCGCCGGTGTTCATTGACGATATCGAGATCAAAACGCTCGTCTCCATTCCCGATCCACTGCCCACGCCCTACAATGTCCAAATCGAGGGCGATCGCTTCACCAATGCCACGGTTGTGCCCCTCTCCGGGCCGGTGGGGGCGGTGGCGGTGGACCCGCAGGACAACAAAACGTTTGTGTTCACCATTGACGCGACTCCGAACGGATCCATTCGGCGCGCCACCAAGGTGGCCAGCGGCAACTGGGTCGTGGATCCGCAGCCGGTGGTGGAGGGCTTGTCCAATCCGTCCGGGCTGACGATTGGCGCGGATGGCACGCTCTGGTGGGTGCATGACTATGCCCAAGCCTTGATGCGGCTCCGGGCGCCATGGGATAAGAACACCCCCGAGCGGGTCATTGCGGACTTCATTCTTCCCGGCGCCACGGTGCCGTCGGGTGGGGCCTTTGCGGATGACGATCCGTTTGATGTCTGCTTTGCGCCGGCCTCCTTTACCGGTACTTTGGGCCAGCCCAACATGCTGGTCGTCATGGACCGGGGAGTGGATGCCAATGAAAACAACGCCCTGTTCCTGGTGGACCCGAATACCACCCAATTGGATCAGGTCAACTACGACAAATATCTGTTCGGCCCGACAACGACCGAGTTGGGCGCCATGGATCTCGTGGCCCTCACCCCGCTGGCCCAATCTGGAGAGGTGGTGACCCTCTGCTTGGACGGGCAGGTGACGGCGGTGGATGCCAACGGCACGCCCCGAAGTTTCTGGCCGGCCTTCTACCAGGATCCATATGTCCCGATCCAACCGGCCGCCATGGCGGCGGATCCGAAGACGGGACGCCTGTGGATTGCGGACGACCTGTTCGGCGAGGTCTGGTCTTGCGATGGCACCGGCGCGGCGGAACAGAAAGAAATCAGCTTCCCGTTGACCAATCCGGGGCGACCCGAAATGAAAGTTGATTTCCATGAGCCGGGAATGGCGTTCGCCCCGGACGGCAGCTTCCTGGTCGTGAGTGATGGCAGCGTCGTCAACGGTGGCGGCCGCCTGATCATCCTGCACAATGAGGACATCGTCGTGCCCGACTTTACCATCACCAGCGTGGTGCGCAGCGCGGCAGGCGTGGAACTCCAATGGCAGTCGGGCGGAGGCGCCAAGTATGACGTGCTGCGGGGCACGGATGTGGCCGACGCCGCAAGCTTCACCCCCATTGCCACCGATCTGGAGGGTACGTCCTACGTGGATGCCGAGGCCCCGGCCGGAGCGGCGTTCTACCGGGTGGTGGCCAAACCATAAACTGGACACGACGCCCAATCGGGGCGTTATTTAGATGGACATACACAGGGTCGCCGGGGCCTCCCCGGCGGCCTTGATCAAGCAAAAGTAAAAATGAGAAGACACGCTGTTTACCGTACCGGCTTCACGTTGATTGAGTTGTTGGTCGTTATTGCCATCATCGCCATCCTGGCCGCCATGCTGCTTCCGGCGTTATCCAAGGCCAAGGCCAAGGCGGCGGGGATCATGTGCATGAATAACAACCGGCAGTTGATGCTGGCGTGGCGCCTTTACGTGGAGGAAAACAGCGACCGCTTACTGGCGTCCAAGGGCGGCCCGTACGCCTGGATGACCGGAGAATTGACGTACGCCAATCCCGCCCATCCCAGCAACTGGGACGTGGAGCAGGACATCAAAAAAAGTCCGCTCTGGCCGTATTGCAAAAGCCCCAGCATTTTCAAATGCCCGGCGGATCACAGCGTGGTCAACGTGCGCGGAACGGCCATGCCCCGCGTGCGGAGCATTTCCATGCTCAACTGGGTGGGCGGGCGCGCCGACAGTCGCGGCTATCCCGCGGACATGAATTGGTCCAACACGGGCCAGGGCAAGGCCAACGGTGAATATCGCGTTTATTACAAGTTTTCGGATATGACGGATCCCGGACCGGCCCGCACGTTCGTTTTTGTGGATGAACCGGAGGACCGCATCAACGACGGTTTCTTTGTCGTGGATATGTTGAATTATCCGGGTAATCCCGTGCAATTCGTGGACTTTCCCGCCTCCTATCATGGCGGCGCGGCGGGGCTTTCTTTTGCCGACGGCCATGCCGAATTGAAGAAATGGCGGACGGCGCTGCTGCTCCGCGTGGCCCAGAAAAACGTCACCCTGCCTTATCCCACGCCGGCCTCGGGCGGCGAAGCGGATTTGAACTGGATGCAGGAACGCGCCACCCGCCGGATTGGCCTGTGACCGGATAGCCTCAGTCCGGCGCAAAAACGTCCTCCGGTTGGAAGCGGTGGCGCCGGCGTGGTGACCGGCCAGAGAGCCGCCGGGGTTGTCCTCGCGGATTTGTGCTTCGCTCTTCCGCTGCGCGGTGACGCCCTCACAATTCAGTTGCCAGCCGGCGGTTTTCCACAAACAATCCCCGTCGCTATGAGAATTCAAATCATTTTGCTGACTGCGATCGGTCTGGCTCTGCCGCTCGCGCGCGCCCAGGCCCAAGACGCGCTGAAAGACGAGAAATCCAAGATCAGTTACGCCATTGGTATGAGCTTGGGCAGCCAGTGGAAACGCAACGCGCTCGAGCCGGATCAGGTTTCCTTGGACGACTTGCGCCGGGGGATTCAGGACGCCATGGCGGGGGCGAAAACACTCCTGACGGAGCAGGAAGCCCAGGAAACGTTGCGCGAGTTTTCCCAAAAACAACAAGCCAAAATGATGGAGAAACGCCGGCTCGAAGCCGAAGCCAACAAGAAGATCGGGGACGCGTTTCTCAATGAAAACAAACTCAAACCCGGCGTCATTACCCTGCCCAGCGGGCTGCAATACAAGGTGCTCAAGGACGGCGAGGGCGACAGCCCCAAATCCACGGATATCGTGCATGCCATCTATCGCGGCACGCTCATTGACGGCACGGAATTCGACAGCAGCGCCAAGCACGGCGACAAACCCGCGCAGTTCGGGGTGGGCAATGTCATCAAAGGTTGGACGGAGGCTTTGCAGTTGATGAAACCGGGTGCCAAATGGCAGTTGTTCATCCCCGCGGATCTGGCGTACGGCGATGCGGGCCGGCCCGGCATCCCGCCCGGATCCACACTGCTTTTTGACATTGAACTGGTCTCGGTGCAACCGCCTCCGCCCCCGCCGGTCAGCCAGCCGGTGACCAGCGACATCATCAAAGTGCCCTCGGCGGAAGAAATGAAACGCGGCGCCAAGATCGAAACCATCAAGGCCGAGGATTTGAAGCGGCTGGAGGAAGAGCAAAGAAAAGCCGCGGAAAAGGCGAAGGAAAAGAATTAAATCGGCGGCCATCCGCTCACCCGTTGGCGGGCGCCGCCGGCTTCTCCACAAGAAAGCCGGCGAGGCGCCCGTCGCCTTTTACGGACCGTGCCGCTACTGGCGCTGATTTGAGGCGCCTACGACTGCCAGTAACGGCGGCTCTTTTTTGCCGTAGAGCTGGCTTCCTAATCCGGCGGCAACAATCTTTTCCCGGTCCAATAGACGCTTTGTTTCAGGCGGCGGGGATGCGCGTCCACTGTGGCCGCCAAGGAGGAACACCGCGACGAGCCGGGGCCGTCATTTCCGGTCGCCTTGGTTGAAGAAGCCGCGCTTGCCATGTGTTCGGGGGAGCACTAGGCTGCCGTCTCGATGAACGCACTGCTTCTCACCGGCGGGCGGGTAATTGATCCCGCCAACAGTTTTGATTCGCTCGCGGACTTGCTGCTGGTGGATGGGAAGGTGGCGGCCCTCGGGCCGGCGGCGGCAACCCAAGCGTCGGCACAGACCGAGCGGCTGGATGTCCGCGGATGTGTGGTGTGTCCGGGGTTGATTGATTTACACGTCCATTTGCGTGAACCCGGTTTCACCATCAAAGAAACCATTGCCACCGGCACCGCCGCCGCCGCCCGCGGCGGATTTACCTCGGTGGTCTGCATGCCGAACACGTCACCCGCAATTGACAGCGCCAGCACGGTCGCGCTCATACACGAGCGGGCGGCCCGGCAAGCCAAGGTCAACGTATTCGTCGCCGGGGCCATTAGCCGCGGCATTGGCGGAGAGGAACTGGCCTCCATCGGCTCGTTGAAACGGGCTGGCGTGGTTGCCATCACGGACGATGGGCGTTGCATCCAGAACAACGAATTAATGCGTCGCGCACTGGAGTACGCGAAAATGTTCGACCTGCCCGTGCTTGACCATTGCCAGGATTACGCGCTGGTAACGGACGGGGTGGCGCACGAGGGATACTGGAGCACGGTCTTGGGATTGCGCGGGTGGCCGTCCGCCGGCGAGGAGATGATCGTGGCGCGCAACATTCTATTGGCCGAAACCACCGGTGGACGGATTCACTGCCAGCATTTGAGCGCGGCCGGCAGCGTCGCCTTGGTGCGCGCGGCCAAACAACGCGGGGTGTCGGTGACGGCCGAAGCGTGTCCGCATCATTTTACGTTGACGGATGCGGCTTTGGCGGGCAGCGAACCCTTCTGGGCCACTGACGGGAAGGAAGTCTTTGGTTTCGCCGGTCGGACCGATTTACCCCAGTGGCCGGCCTACGATACCAATTTCAAGATGAATCCCCCCCTGCGTTCGGCTCGGGATCGGGAAGCGATTTTGGAGGGGTTGGCCAGTGGGGTCATTGATATTTTGTGCAGCGATCACGCGCCGCATTGCGGCTTCGAGAAGGAGGTCGAGTTCGATTACGCCCCGTTTGGCATCACCGGGCTGGAAACCGAACTGGCGCTGGCATTGATGCAGCTTTACCATACGCAGCGGCTCAGCCTGACGGACTTGATTGCAAAATTTACCGTGGCCCCGGCGCGCTTGCTGCGGCTGGAGAAAGGGACGTTGAGCGTGGGCGCGGATGCGGATGTGACGGTGTTTGATCCGGATTTGGAATGGGTGTTCGAGCGTGAATCCACCGCGAGTAAATCCTTCAACAGCCCCTTCTACGGGTGGCCGTTGAAAGGCCGGGCCCGGGCCACAATTGTGGGTGGCCAACGGGTGTTATAATTGCCCTTTTGGACGGATGGTGCTGAAGGGTTGATGCCGCGTGAAATTGAATTTTATGACCAAATACATCGCCATTGTTTGGCTGGCCATTCTGGCCGGGTGCATGCCCTCACTGCAGGAGACCGGGGTTAAACTCGCCTGGCAAAACAATCTGCCGGAGGCCCGCAGTCAAGCCCAAGCCGAAAACAAAGTCCTCCTGCTTAATTTCACCGGATCGGATTGGTGCCCTTGGTGTGTGAAGTTGAGCAAGGAAATCTTCAATACGCCGGAGTTTGCCGCGTTTGCGGAAACCAACCTGGTGCTGGTGGAACTGGATTTTCCCCGGCGGAAATCCATCAGTCGCGAACAGGGGCAAGCCAACCGCGACTTGGCCAAACGATTCGATATCCAGGGATTTCCCACTGTGGTGTTGCTGGATGGACAGGATCGCGAACTCGGCCGGTTGGGCTATCAACGGGGCGGGCCGAAAGCCTTCATTGCGGCTGTGGAAAAATTGCGCGCCCGGGACCGCTGATGGGTGCCGCTCCATGCTGGGCGCCTGACAGGATTGGTAAGAATCGCCCTGCCAGCTTGGGCGTGGCGCCGGTCCAATGTAAGGCAGCCCAGCACCGTCGCCTGTCGAGCGAATTTACCGGCCGTACTCTGGAAAATGCACAACGGAAGGGGTGTGGACAGGGAATGACTCGCGTCCTGCTTGGGTCTGTTGCCATTCCATTGTTGATAATGTTTTTCTAGCATCTACATTATCAAAACTACAATGTGTAGTCCGGGCCAAAAAAATTAAAAAAACGCTTGCGCGGCGAAACGGACCGGCTATGCTGTCCCCGTTCTTTTGAAGAACTGTGGCGGACAGAAAAAACCTGTTGACAGCCAGGCGGGCAGAATATAAATTGCCTGCGATTTAACTTCGAGCAACCGAGATGCCGGGTTAAAAAGAAGAAAACCCGAACGGTTTTTTTGTCTCTGGACAAAAACGGAAGCGACGAAGAATAAAAGACGGTTTTTGGGTTAACAACCCGCAGCTCTTTGAGAATTGAATTGTGCGATAAGTGAGAGCCCCTTCAAAATCAGGCGGTTGGTCGCTTGATTTTGTAGAGTTTTAAAATTGAAATTGTCCAACTAACCCTTGGATAAGAATTAGACCAACGTTTTTTATACGGAGAGTTTGATTCTGGCTCAGAACGAACGCTGGCGGCGTGGATAAGACATGCAAGTGGAACGCTGGTTGTCGGGTAGCAATATTCGACAATTGGAGTCGCGTAAGGGTGCGTAACACATGGGTAATCTACCGTTAAGTCTGGAATAACTCGCTGAAAGGCGAGCTAATGTCGGATGTGTTTGCGGGAAGATCTCTTCCGGCAAATAAAGTTGGGGACCGCAAGGCCTGACGCTTGACGATGAGCCCGTGGCCTATCAGCTAGTTGGTGGGGTAATGGCCCACCAAGGCCGAGACGGGTAGCTGGTCTGAGAGGACGACCAGCCACACTGGAACTGAGACACGGTCCAGACACCTACGGGTGGCAGCAGTCGAGAATCTTTCACAATGGGCGCAAGCCTGATGGAGCGACGCCGCGTGGGGGATGAATGGCTTCGGCCCGTAAACCCCTGTCATTTGCGATCAAACCTCGCGACCTAATACGTCGCGAGTTGATAGTAGCGAAAGAGGAAGGGACGGCTAACTCTGTGCCAGCAGCCGCGGTAATACAGAGGTCCCGAGCGTTGTTCGAATTCACTGGGCGTAAAGGGTGCGTAGGCGGTCGGATAAGTCTGACGTGAAATGCCGGAGCTCAACTCCGGAACGGCGTTGGAAACTATTCGGCTCGAGGATTGGAGGGGGGACTGGAATTCTCGGTGTAGCAGTGAAATGCGTAGATATCGAGAGGAACACCTGTGGCGAAGGCGAGTCCCTGGACAATTCCTGACGCTGAGGCACGAAAGCTAGGGGAGCAAACAGGATTAGATACCCTGGTAGTCCTAGCCCTAAACGGTGCATGTTTGCTGTGGGCGGAATCGACCCCGTCCGTGGCGAAGCTAACGCATTAAACATGCCGCCTGGGAAGTACGGCCGCAAGGCTAAAACTCAAAGAAATTGACGGGGGCCTGCACAAGCGGTGGAGTATGTGGCTCAATTCGATGCAACGCGAAGAACCTTACCTGGCCTTGACATGCAAGTAGTAGAATCCTGAAAGGGAGACGAGTGTAGCAATACACAGCTTGCACAGGTGCTGCATGGCTGTCGTCAGCTCGTGTCGTGAGATGTTGGGTTAAGTCCCGCAACGAGCGCAACCCCTGTGTCCTGTTGCCACCCCTTGATTGGGAGCACTCTGGACAGACTGCCTCGCTTAAACGAGGAGGAAGGTGGGGATGACGTCAAGTCAGTATGGCCCTTACGGCCAGGGCTGCACACGTACTACAATGCCCGGCACAACGGGAAGCAAAGCCGTCAGGCAGAGCAAATCCCCCAAAACCGGGCTCAGTTCAGATTGTCGTCTGCAACTCGACGGCATGAAGCTGGAATCGCTAGTAATGGCGCATCAGCTACGGCGCCGTGAATACGTTCCCAGGCCTTGTACACACCGCCCGTCACATCATGAAAGCCGGTTGTACCCGAAGTCGCTTTTCCGCGCCGAAGGTATGGCTGGTGATTGGGATGAAGTCGTAACAAGGTAGCCGTAGGGGAACCTGCGGCTGGATCACCTCCTTTCTAAGGAGCACCACGGGTCCGGGATCCAAACCGGACTTCCGAGGTCGACGGTCCGCCCGGACCGACTGGCTCGGCCGCTTATCGCACAATTCAGTTCTCAGGCTGCGTTGTTCTTTGGGGCCGAGTGGCGGGCCGCGGACTCCGCCGGAGTCGGAATTTGCGATCAGCATCGCAAACGACACGGGGCTGTAGCTCAGTTGGTAGAGCGGTAGCTTTGCAAGCTATAGGTCAGGAGTTCGAATCTCCTCAGCTCCACCAATTTTATCGGGCGTGTAGCTCAGTTGGTTAGAGCATGCGCTTGATAAGCGCAGGGTCACTGGTTCAAGTCCAGTCACGCCCACCAACCACCGTTTTGACCGGCGGGCCGGGGAAACCAAACTCCGGTCCGACCGGGAGGGTTCTTTGACAACTACACATAGAATTGTAGGGCATTACAGTTCGCTGAGTTTCCCGCTGGTCCGCCACTGCGTGGCGGGCGGGTGGGGAAAACTTTGTGATCAAGCTACTAAGAGCTTATGGTGAATGCCTTGGTGCCAGGAGGCGATGAAGGACGTAGTAAGTTGCGATAAGCCACGGGGAGCCGCAAGCAGGCTGTGAGCCGTGGATTTCCGAATGGGATAACCCAGCCAGTTTAACCGCTGGCTATCGCCGGATGAATGCATAGTCCGGCGAGGCGACACGGGGTGAAGTGAAACATCTCAGTAACCCCAGGAAAAGAAAACGAAATGATTCCGTGAGTAGTGGCGAGCGAAAGCGGAGGAGGCCAAACCGGAGGGACTTGTCTCTCCGGGGTAGCGGGACCTCGACGTGGGCAGCGGAGAGTTAGCAGAACGCTCTGGAAAGGGCGGCCACAGACCGTGACAGCCGGGTCTGCGAAAACTTGAAGCGCCCTAGAGGGATCCCAAGTAGCACGGTGCACGTGAAACTCTGTGCGAATCCGTCCGGACCACCGGATAAGCCTAAATACTCCCTGGCAACCGATAGTGAACTAGTACCGCGAGGGAAAGGTGAAAAGAACCCCTTCCAGGGGAGTGAAAGAGTACCTGCAACCATGAGCTTACAATGTGTCGGAGCGCCGCAAGGCGTGACGGCCTGCCTTTTGCATAATGAGTCTGCGAGTTATTGTCAGTGGCCAGCCGAAGGTTCTCTGAACCGAAGGCGAAGGGAAACCGAGTGTGAAGAGCGCGATTAGTCGCTGGCGATAGACCCGAAGCGGAGGTGATCTACCCTTGAGCAGGTTGAAGCTGCGGTAACACGCAGTGGAGGACCGAACCCGTGGTTGTTGAAAAATCCTGGGATGACTTGAGGGTAGGAGCGAAAGACTAATCAAACCCCGTGATAGCTGGTTCTCTCCGAAATCGCTTGAGGGCGAGCGTCGGGCCAGTACTCGGAGGAGGTAGAGCACTGAATGGCTTAGGGGCCCCACCAGGCTACCAAAACCAATCAAACTCCGAATTCCTCCGATCCCCGTACCCCGGCATTTAGGCTGCCGGTGATAAGATCTGCAGCCGAGAGGGCAACAGCCCAGACCATCAGCTAAGGTGCCCCAATGTGATTAAGTGGAAAGGATGTGACGTTACTCAGACAGTGAGGATGTTGGCTTAGAGGCAGCCATCATTTAAACAGTGCGTAATAGCTGACTCATCGAGCGATGTCGCGCCGAAGATGATTGGCGATCAAATCACATACCGAAGCTATGGATTGAATCCCGGTTCGCCGGGGTTCAGTGGTAGGAGAGCGTAATCAACGCGGTGAAGCTGGACGGAGACGGAAAGTGGAGCGTTGATTAGTGAGAATGCAGACACGAGTAGCGAGAAAACAGGTGAGAATCCTGTTCGCCGTAAACCCAAGGTTTCCTGGGCCAGGTTCGTCCCCCCAGGGTTAGCCGGGAGCTAACGCGAGGCCGGAAGGCGTAGCGGATGCACAGCAGGTTAAATATTCCTGCGCCGGCCCGGGTTAAGACTGTGAATGACGCGTTGAGAAAAGTGACTAAGCAATCGAATGCTGAGCCTAGGCTTCGGCCAAAGCGCATCACCGGACAAGGCGCCGAGAAAAGTTTGCAGTTGTTCCCCGGGTCGCCCGTACCGTAAACCGACACAGGTGGGTGGGTGTAAATGCACTCAGGCGCGCGAGAGAAACTTCTCTAAGGAACTAGGCACATTCGCCCCGTAACTTCGGAAGAAGGGGTGCTCAAGACCGCGACAGCAATGTGGCGGTGGCGAGTCTCAGTAAATTGCGTTTAGCGACTGTTTAACAAAAACACAGCACTCTGCCAAGTCGTGAAGACGACGTATAGGGTGTGACACGTGACCAATGCGGAAAGATTAAGAGATCTTGTCAGCCGCAAGGCGAAGCTCGGTCTTTAAGTCCCCGTGAATGTCGGCCGTAACTATAACGGTCCTAAGGTAGCGAAATTCCTTGTCGGGTAAGTTCCGACCTGCACGAATCGTGTAACGACTAAACGACTGTCTCGGAGAGGATCTCGGCGAAACTGTAACGGCGGTGAAGATGCCGCCTGCCCGCAGTAGGACGGAAAGACCCTATGCACCTTTACTGTAAGCTCGTATTGGGTTCTGGTTTGTGATGCGTAGCGTAGGTGGGAGACTTTGAAGTGAGGGCCTCGGTCTTCATGGAGTCGCAATGTGAAACACCACTCTTCGCCAATTAGGATTCTAACCCCGGGCTGTGAAGCCAGCCGGGGGACAGTGCGTGCGGGTCAGTTTGACTGGGGCGGTTTCCTCCCAAAAAGTAACGGAGGAGCGCGAAGCTCAGCTCAGCACGGTTGGCAACCGTGCGGTGAGGGTATGGCTAGAAGCTGGGTTAACTGTGAGACCCACAAGTCGAGCAGGTGCGAAAGCAGGCCCAAATGATCCGGCGGTTTAATGTGGAATTGCCGTCGCTCATCGGACAAAAGGTACGCTAGGGATAACAGGCTGATCGCTTCCAAGAGTTCATATCGACGAAGCGGTTTGGCACCTCGATGTCGGCTCATCGCATCCTGGGGCTGAAGAAGGTCCCAAGGGTCCGGCTGTTCGCCGGTTAAAGCGGTACGCGAGCTGGGTTCAGAACGTCGTGAGACAGTTCGGTCCTTATCCACTGTGGGCGCAGGAGACTTGAGGGGTTCTTTTCCTAGTACGAGAGGACCGGAAAAGACGCACTTCTGGTGTGGCAGTTGTCCCGTCCGGGGCATCGCTGCGTAGCCATGTGCGGAAGAGATAAGCGCTGAAAGCATCTAAGTGCCAAGCTCCTCCCAAGATAAGGTCTCCCGGACCGCAAGGTCCCTAAAGACCCCCGGAAGACTACCGGGTTGATAGGCCAGAGGTGTAAGCGGGGCGACCCGTTTAGCTGACTGGTACTAATCGGTCGTGCGGCTTGATCGCTCTTTCTCCCTCCGGAGAAAGGCGATTTCAATTCGCGAACTGCAGGCCCGCATTCTGTGTGTAGTTTTCAAGGAACCGCAGCTCTTTGAAAGACGTGGAGAAACCGGGAGGCGGCTTGCCCGCTGGGCGGCCCGCTGGATTCTCGACGCAGATAATTTTTCTGGTGGTCATAAAGCAGTGGTCCCACCCGTTCCCATTCCGAACACGGCCGTGAAACGCTGCGTTGCCGATGGTAGTGGTTTTATAGATTCCGCGAGAGTAGGTCGCCGCCAGTTTTTTCAGCCGAGATGCAAATCTCGGCTTTTTTATTGCCCGGATGACTTGGCCCGGCATCGAACTTTTCCTTTTTCATGATTTTTGAGACGCGTTGTCCTTGAAGCCCAAAATCAAGGCCTGACGCATTGAGGTCTGCCCTCTCTTCGTATAGCCTGTGCCCATGCCGACCTGTCCGAACTGCGCCAGCCCGCTCCGGACCATCCGCCAGCGGGAAGGGCTGTTCTTTTTATGCGATCAGTGCGCCGGACGCGCGGTAGCGTTTCCACAAATCCGGCGCGTCGCGGGCGATCGGTTCATCACGCATTTGTTTGCGGCAGATCAATGCGAACCCGAATCATTCGGGCCGCCGTTGTCCATTTTGCCGCCGGGCCATGCGACTGTTTGCCTCCCACGAGCCGCCACTGGAGCTGGATGCCTGCAAACCTTGCGGGATGGTCTGGTTTGATCCGCAGGAATTTGAAACCGTTCCCGAAGGCGTGGTGGCGGCGCCGGACCAACTAATTCTGCAAGGCCGGGAAGCACTCGCCCTGTACAAGGTTCAGCAATTGGCTGAACAAGCGCGCACGGAAGATCCCCTGCCCGATGAAACTTGGAAAATCATCCCCGCCTTGTTTGATTTCCCGGTCGAGTCCGACGGCAATCCTGTATCCCGACTGCCTTGGGCGACTTGGTCGCTGGCTGTTGTCATCTTGATAGTCAGCCTCTGGGCCTTTACCAACTTGAATGATGTGGTTGACCGGTTCGGATTGATCCCGGCGGAGCTCTGGCGTTACGGCGGGCTGACAACGCTGACGTCGTTTTTCCTTCATGCCGATTTCATGCATTTGATTGGCAATCTCTATTTCCTGATGATCTTTGGGGATAACGTCGAAGACTACCTCGGACGTGGACGCTACCTGTTGCTGATCCTGCTGGCGACTCTGGCTGGTGATTTTCTGCATGTCGTGGCACAACCCGCCTCCACCATCCCCTGTGTGGGCGCCAGTGGCGGTATTTCCGGGGTCATCGCCTTCTACGCCTTGAAATTTCCACGAGTCCGGCTCGGGTTTCTGTTTCGATACTTCCTCTATTTTCGTTGGATTCAAATACCCGCATGGGGGGCGTTTGTGCTGTGGTCAGTGCTGCAGTTCGGCCTGGCCTTCATGCAACTCGGTGGTTTCAGCGAAGTGGCCGCGCTGGCGCATTTGGGCGGGGCTGCCGTGGGCGTGGGCGTGTGGCTGTGGCAGCGAAAAGTGAACGGCTAACCCGTAAAGAATTACTTCGGAGTTCTGTGCGTCGGCGGTGGCAATAAAGCGCACCGCCGTCGGCGGTCGTTCCGGCACTATGCGTTCATCGGTTAATTTTGATCCCGGCAACTTTCCTCTTGGCCGGGCTGCTCACAACCCGGTCGGATGATCCAAAAATATCCAAGGCAGACGGAATTTCTTCGCCAAGTGCGCCGCCAACGCTTTCACGCCGAAGGTTTCCGTGGCGTAATGCCCGCCGTAAAGCACGTTTAGTCCCAGTTCTTCGGCCAGTGCGTAAGTCCAGTGGGCGCCTTCGCCGGTGATGAAGGTGTCCACCCCCACGTCCGCTGCCTGCTGCAGCGCATCGCCGGCACCGCCGGTGACGACGCCGAGCCGTTGACAAACGGCCGGCCCGCCGGGCACAAGGTGCACGGGACCGCCCAGTGCATGTTCCAATCGCTGTACCAACTCGTCGCGGGTAATGCGGGTTCTCACCTCAAAACCGATCGGTTGTCCTTTGTATTCGAAGAATGGACGCAGCCGCGCCCGCGGCTTTCCCGATTGTTTCCGGTTTGCTTTCCCCAGCCGCCCCGTCAGATCCAAGGCAGCGTACAGTTGCGCGTTGTTTCCCAGTTTGGGGTGGGCGTCCAAGGGAAGATGCGAGCTGTAAACCGCCAGATCATTTTCCAGCAAGGTTCGCAGCAAATCATATTGCCGGCCCGTCCAAGGGTGGCGCGGAGACCAGAACAGCCCGTGATGGACGAGCAGGAGATCAGCCCGCGCCTCCACCGCCAGGCGCACGGTGGCGGGGCTGGCATCCACCGCCGCGGCCAGACGCCGCACGCCGCCGCGGTTCTGGACTTGCAGCCCGTTGTGAGCGCCGTCGTAATCGGTGAAAAACGCCGTGCGGAGAAGTCGGTCGCAGTAACGGGTGATTTGCGCGAGAGATGCGGTTGCCATGCCCGCATGGAAACAATCCGCCAGGGTTCTGCCAAGCGGATTTCGTCATCCCCGGAGTTTCCTTCCCGAGCGAGCGGCGCGAAAACACGTTGCTTGGTTGCGCGCTTTCGCCGCACAATACCTTCGTGAACTTCGCCGAGAAGATTATTCCGCGCGATCAATTGCCGGCGTGGCGGGCGGCCCGGCGCGCCGCCGGACAAATCCTTGTGGTGACCAACGGCTGTTTTGACCTGCTCCATGCCGGGCATGTCACGTATCTGGCGGCGGCGCGCAATCTGGGAGACGCGCTCTTGGTGGGATTAAACCAGGACGGAGCCGTGCGCCAATTGAAAGGCGCGGATCGTCCGGTAAACCCGGAGAACGACCGGGCCACCGTGCTGGCGGCGCTGGAGAGTGTGAGCGGAGTTTGTCTGTTTGCGGAGAAAACGGCGGTGCCGTTCCTCGCGGCGGCCCAACCGGACATTTATGTGAAGGGCGGCGATTACACCGTGGACACACTGAACCAAGAGGAACGGCGTGTGGTGGAACAGTTGGGCGGCAAGATTGTCATCCTGCCGCTTGTGCCGGGCAAGTCCACGACGCTCTTGTTGCAAAAAATTGCGCGGTTGTAACGCGTCGCTTTCCCTCGCCGACTCTGGTTCGAGTCATCCCCTGCCTCTGACGGGATCTCCTCTGTGATTACCTCTTTTGAAGGTCCTTTGGATGCACAGCCCTTGCTGGATTATCGGCGAATCCCCTCTAAACACTTGTGTCCGACCGTGCCATCCCCACGCCCGGCTAATGGGTAACTTCAGGGCGACTGGGAGGCGGAAGGAGCGTTGGTTGGCGGAACGGAAGGGTTGTCCGGGAGCAATTCACGCAAGGTGCGGAGCGGTCGAAGCGGCGCGAGTAAGAGTTTGGGGAGATAAAGTGGTTCGGCTTTGGGCTGATTCAGGTCGCCGCTGATCCGGTATTCAAGCATTTTGGTCACGGGCCAGAGGGCGAGGCTGACCAGGCGTCCCACCACCCAGGCGTCCCGAAATAATTCGGCTTGTACGACCGCTTCGACTTGGCCTTCCAAATCCAGTGTGCCCGTATATTGCAGCCGCATGGTGGGGGCGCGCATTTCCAAGTTGTCCGAGAAAATCACGCCGTTGGTTATGACAAATCCCGCAGTCCCTTCGGACAGACGACTGTTTCCCAAGCCGGGGGACAGGGCGTTTAATGGTCCGGAAAGAATGCCAAAAATCGGGATTTCCCAAATCCAACCATCCCGCAATTTCGCGTGACCATAACCGTTCCAGGAGTGCCAATCGTCAGAGTTGGCGGCGGTAATGGTGAGGGAGGCTTGGGCGGTGCCTTCGAGCCGGCTGTGAGATCCGGGCATCAGGTCCGCCACAAGGACGCCCAAGTTGAAGTTGGTGGCCGTGACGTCAAATTGAAGATCAGTTCCCGATTTTGTGGCGGTGTCAAACCGTCCCCAACCGCGTGCGTACCCGCGGTAAAACGCAGCGGCTACGTTGGTCAGCGTGATGATTTGATCGCGCCAAAACACGGTGCCTTCGATTTGCGGCATATTAAATTTCCACCAGGTGAAGGGGCCGCCGGCGATGTCCACCCGCAAATTCGCCCCGTGGTGACCCCGCAAGGGCACCGTCCCTTCCAGACGCACCGTCGGCGGGCGGTCAAAATGATAGGGCTCGAGAGCATGGGCGGTTTCCGGGCCGATGGCGCGCGCGACCACCTCGGGCACATCCGTGCTCACCGCGTTGGTCAAATGAACCTGTTGCGCATGGAAATCTACCGTGACGCTGGCGGCGGCGAGGTGTTGGGTCCCGCGCCAGATGCGGGGCTTGAAGAATTGCAACGTGCCGTTGGTGTAAGCCAGTTCTGTTTGGAGGGCGGTCATCGGTTCGCTTCTGAAGGTGAAGTTGCTCGCCACAACGCTTCCGCGGCCGCGAAGCTGATCAGGGGCATGGGCATGTCCCCAGACTTCGCCCTCGACGACCGGCGCGGTGGTGAAGGTGAAGTAATCAAATCCGGCTTGTTGGTGGGCGGACAAAAGCGGCCGCACCGCCCGGGGATCCAGCATGCTATGAATGCGCCAGTAATAATCTCCCGTTGCCTCATCCATTTTATGTTCCAGCCGCAGCCGTCCGTCGGGCCGGTTGACTACCAGATCAGTGACACGCCATAGTCGGTTGGTGTAGGTGAAGTGAGCGTGAGCCCAGTCCGCCTGTAATCCGAGATAGTCGCCATTGGTAATGCCAAACCGACCTGCCAAACAGAGTGTGGGCAGAACTTCGGTCTGCCAATTCGGACGCGGCTGGGTCCAGCCCGGGAGAATAAGCGCGCCCTGACCTTGCACCTGGGGCGGATTTCGCCAGGAATACCGCCCCAGCCAGCGACGGGTTTTTTCCGGCAAGACAGCATCGAGCGCATGCACATCGAAATGAGAGGCCACTTGGAAATGCGTTTGGCGGGTGGGCACATCCAACGCCCCGGTCAGTGTCAAATCGCCCGAAGGCATCACCGCGTGCAGGTTGCTCAAGATTAGCGTCGGCGCGTGCCAGCTCCCCGCGCATCGCAAGCGAGCCGTAGCCAGTTTTTCAGATGCCATGTCACTCACTTCCGCATCCCAAGTCAGTTGATAAGGTAAAAACGGCGCCCACCAACCCCAGTCGGTCTCCGGTTTTGGCGGGTTGGGAACCGGGGCGGCGGTTAATTGCAGGCGCGCCTTTTGCCCGCGCGCCCACGGAGTGGCGGCGGCAGCGGCCCGCACGGTGGCTTGGCCGGAGAGTGGAAGGAGATTGGTAAGCGAATGAATCCATTGAGCGGAAGCCTGAACATTCGTGGCGTTGGCCCAACGGGTTTGCACGGTGTCGGCTTGTGCAATCAATGTCCCGTTGATGGGGCCTTTGCTATGCGGCGCCGCATCAAGTTCCATCTCCATCTCAAGGCGGCTTACTTCCGCCCAAGGCGTATGCGCGAATGCCGTTTCCAGACGAAGGGCCGCGTGGGATACAAGATTGGTTTCAGCGGGAAAAATCTGCAGGGTCAATATGCCTTCTCGAAGCTGTCCCCACGGGGTTTGCGCCTCGGGCGCGCTGAGAGTGAGGTGCAAAGTGAAACTTTGCAGGTCCCGTGCGTCCCCGGCTAAGTTCACCCGCAACTCCGGCGCCGTGGGGAACGAGATTCGTTCCAGGATATCGGTGAATTGGCGGGCGCGGGAGAATACGCGCGTTGCCGGTTCGGCACCGGATGAAACGGTGGAGGCCGACGGAGAGAAAAACTTCCATTCGCGAATGGCGGAGGCGTTGGTAATCGTTCCCGACAGGGTGAGTCGGATATTTTGAAAACGCGCCTGGAAATCGTCCAACTCCCATTGGTCGCTCGGGCGCATGCGCAGGTGCGTCTGGATATCCTCAATCACATTTGTCCGTGCGGGCGCATTGGTTCCGGGCATGACCCAAACCAACTGGCCTCCGTGCAGCGTCATCCCGTCCACTTGGCCCTTGCCACGAAGCAGAGCGCGCAGATTCATGTCCAATTCCATTTCCCGGGCGGAAAAACTCGCGTCGTTCGTCAAGTTGGTGCCGCGGAAGTGAACATCCTCGGCGACAATGCCCCGAAACCAGAGCCAGCGCATGCGGGTGTATTCCATGTCCACCCCGCGTTCGCGCAAAACCCCCAGGAGCGGACGTTTGAGGAAATTTGGCAACCCAATCTGCGTTACATAAAGCCCGGCGCAAACGACCAGCAAGAGCGTTAACCAAACGATGAGGCGGGCGCACCGGAACCAGAACTGCCACCGCCGCCAGAAGGAACGTGGGGGGCGCGCCGGCATCTCAAGGAACGGGTCGGGAAAGGGAGAGATAGGTCAACGCCAGTTGGCTGATGCCGGGAGGGCATTCAAAAATCCAGATCCGTCCCTCCAGTCTTGTGGCGGCATACGTCAATCCCGAGGGTGCCGTGCCGCCGAATTGCACGTCCAAATGGTCGCCCGTTTTGAACTCCACCGTGACGCGCAAGCTGTCGGGTTGAAAACCAAACCGGGATAGATGTTCCTCCCCCACCGCCGTCCAGGCCACGGCCCGCAGTTCCCCCAACCGATACACCGTTTCCTCGACGCCAAACACGTTGATGATGCCCTCCGATCCGGGCGCGAGCGACCACGAATCCGCTCCCAAGCGCACGAGTCTGCGCCGGCTCTCGCCTTGTTGGATTAACAAGCCGGTCACGCGCTCCGTGTCAAAATGCCAGAGTTCCCGCTGGCGCATTTGAAATCCCGCCGCGGGAAGCGTTCGGATTTCCGACGTGTCCACCGCGTAAACCGCGCTTTCGTCGGTCCGGCGCGCGTAGGTGTATTCGCCTTCGGTGCTGCCGAACTGAATTTCTCCCAGCACATTGTTGGTGTGGCCGGGGAGCGGCTCGGCCCGGCGTAGGGTGAACTGGCGTGCGGGTGTGGCCAAACCAAATCCCGGCAGATCAGGGGACGTCACCACATCCTTGACGAAACGGCGCACCTGCAATTCGCCCAAGGTGGCGAGCAGATGAGCGATTGCTTCCGCGTCGGCGGGCAGGTCCAGCGGTAACAGTCGCCACGTGTCGTCCGCTTGATGTTGCAGCGTAAAGGTGTCTTCTCCCTGGACCTCGATCCGGGCGACCGGGTGCGTCAATTCGAGCAGATGCCGATCCCGGAAATCTTCAAACTTGGCGCGCCAGACCGTAAACGGTTCGCGCGGCACCAGCATCACTGTGGGCGCATCCTGGCGGCGGACATAAGCCAGGCGGGTTTCGTTGGTGGGACTGTGTCCCAGCCGCAGTTCCCGAACGACATTGGTACCATCCCGAAACGTGAGGGAAAACTCCGGCCGTTGCAGGCCAAAAACCTCGAGGTCTGCCTGGGGATCATCCGTCACGAATTGAACGATGCGCGTTTGCCCGAGCGCGTCCAGGGCTTCATCCACTTTGGCGCTGTCCGCCCGGACCTGCATTGGATGAGTTAGCCGCCAGCGGCCGGATGCGGCCTCCCGCTGCAGCGTGAACGTGCTGCCGGCGTTAGTGACAATCAGGCGATCAAAAGCCAGGTTGGGTTGGCGCAACAAAGCGGCGTTCCGCCAGTCATTCGGGTTGCGGGGCAGCCCTTGCAACAGCTCACTCTCGACCACGTAAATACCCTCCGCGCCGACCACTTGGACAAATACTTGATCGCCAGGCAGCGTGCATCCGCCCACGAGTAATTGCTGCCGCTCGCCAGCCTGTTGCAGCAATACCGATGCCTGCGGCGGATCAAAACCAAACGCTTCGTCCACGTTGGTCTGCTGCCGTAGTTCTGAAGCTGGAATGAAAGTTTGCGCGTGCAATCCGGCCAGGTAGGCCAGCAAGCCTTCAATCCGGGCATTCTCCGCCGGCGCCTGCCGCGGACGGGTGAGTTGCCAGCCGTCGTTGGTGCGTTCCACTTGGATTTCCAATTGCCCGGTGAGGCGGACCCGCACACTGGTCACGTTCGTGGGTTGCAAACCCGGCAGCACGGGCGGGAGTCCGGACGGTGCCTGAGTTGGTTGCCGCTCATGGATCCAAATGAACACAAACAACCCCAGTGCTAGGGTCACATAGATCCATGTATTGCGGGAATTCATGGCACGGTGGCGCCCGCCCCTCGGAGTGGGGAACAGAAACGATTGGGCAGCTTGGACATGGTTACTTGCATGGGACGCAACGGACAGGCGGGGCTCGCGAATACTCAGTTTTAACGGCGCCGGCGCAGCCAAACCAAGCCGCCGCACAAGAGCACCCCTCCGGGCAGGCCGGCCAGCAACAGCCATTGCAGCGCCCTCAATTCCGACCGGCTTAACGTCAGGCGAAACTGCGTCACCGGACGCGGCCCTAGCCCGTGCAGGAGTTGCGAGCGATCCAACAACCAGTTGATGGCCGCGACCGCAAAATCCCGGTTGCCGGCGGACTCGATCATTTGGTTGCCAAGAAACATGGAATCACCGGTGACAATCAATCGGGTGCCGCCACGCTCGGTGACCACGCCTCGCACCGCGCCTTGTTCGACCGCGACCGCCAACGGGAGCGACCGCGCCGCAGCCGTCAGCTCCGAGCCGAGGCGCGCCGTGGCGCCGCTGCGGACGATTTCCTCGACGGCAAGGGTATCGGCCACCGGCGGATTGGCGGTGCGTTTTCCCACCGACCGCGGGCGAATGAAGTGCAGCGCGGATCCCACCAATGAACTCACAACCGGATGCGCCGAAAAACCTGATGTCTTTAAATCGTAACCGGATATGGTGCTATTGGCGGGATCCACCACCGGAGCGAAACTGACCTCGACACCCCATTCCGTCAGCACCTCTTCCAGCCCGCACAAACGGGGTGTCGCATAACTGTTTAGCAAGGCCAACAGCCGTCCGCCGTGGGTCAGGTAATCCGCGATCTTTTCCCGTTCCTCGATGGGAATCGGCCGCCGCGGGCCGGCAATGATCAGCAAATTGCAGTCCTCGGGCACGCGGTTGGTGCCGGCCAAGGAGAGGAGGGACGTTTGGATGTAGCCTTGCTGCAGCAGCGAGGTGAACTTGAGGTAGCCTTGAACATCATCGCCGCTGTCGGGATCGTGCTCGTCGTGTCCGGTGAGAAAGTAGGCGTGCAAGGATTTCGGATTGGCAACCGCGAGCAGCGCCAGGGAGAACATCTGTTCGCCGCGAAACGCCACGGGTTGGCGTCGGAACTCCCGCTCCGTGCTGTTGGAGACCTGTTCCAGCGTGTATTGCACCAGCTGGTTGCCGTCCACGCGTTTCACCCGGCCTTCGCAATCGAACAGAATCAGATTTTTATTCGTCACGCCGATCAGTTGATAATCCGTGAAGATCTGTTGGGCCGCGCCGACATCGCGCAGGTAATCCACCTCGCGCAACGTGATGTGCGGGTTGGCCTGGTGATATTCCTTCAGCAGACCGGTCACCGTGCTGAAGAAGGGGTCTTCCCGGTCATAAACCACGGTCACCGCCACTTGGTTCGTCAGTGTCCGCAGCAGCCCGAGCGTTTGGGGCGAAAGCTGGAGGGTCGCCCGTTTGCTGGGAAACCACCGCTGAAAATGGTGTTGCGCGAGGTAATTAGCCATGACCACCAGAGCCAGCACGGCGAAAACGCCAATGACCGCGTTCAGCATGCTGTCCCAGCGGCGTTGCGCCGAGAAACTGGGCGGGGAATTGCGCGGAGGGCTCATGTTATTTCCAGTGGCGGCTTTCCACCACGCGCAAGGTCAGATACAGAAACAGGGCGCTCAGGCTGAGGAAAAAAACAATCGGGCGTGTATCCACCACGCCCCGGGCGAAATCCTGCAGGTGATCCAACAGGGCGAACGGAGCGAGCGCCGCCGCCTGCCAGGCCGCCAACCCCGCCGGCGGCCGCCCGGCCAGCATGCCAACCAGGAATAACCCCACCCCCAACGCCAAACCGAGCATGGCCGCCACGGTTTGGGTGCGGGTCAGGGACGAGGCGAAACAACCGATGGAACAAAACAGGCAGCCCAACAGCAGAATCCCCAGACCAGTGGCGGCCACGGCGCCCCAATCCATCGGCAGACCCTGCCCAGTCATCTGGCGGAGGATGAAGAAACAGCCCGCCAGGGGCAGCCACAACACCAGGAAGAAAACCAGCGCCGCGCTGAATTTTGCCAGCACCACGGCGGTGTCGCGCACCGGTGTGGTCATCAGCGTTTCAAACGTGCCGGCGTATTTTTCCAGCGCAAACAGGCGCATGGTGATTATCGGCGACGTCAACAGCACAATCATCCAGAAGTAGGGTGTTTGATAAAACAATTCCGTTACGGGCACCAGCATCGTTTCGCCGCGCACGGCGATGACCATGTTCAGGAAACCCAATCCCATGAGGAACGCCGCCGCGGCGATCACCACGTAGCCGGACAGGGAAACGAAATACGCCCCCAACTCGCGCCGCAGCAGGATCCAGTAAGTGCGCATTATTCCTCCTCGTCCTCGCCGGGCTGTGTCACCTGGACATAAATGTCCTCCAGCGAATGGCGGTTGCGGGTGAGCTCGCGCAACGCCCAGCCCTGTTCCCGCACCAGACTGAACACCAAGGTCCGCAAATCCGCGCCGGCGCGCGGGGTCAGGGCGCAGCGGAAAAACTCGCCGTCCGTGGGCGCCACGTCGTATTGCTCAATCTCGGCGGTTTGCGCCCATAACTCGCGCAGCGCGGACTCCGGCGCGGCGATTTCGGCGATGATCTGACTGGCCCCGCGCATTACCTGCTGCAACTTTTCCGGCGTCCCTTCGGCCAGGATTTGTCCGTCGTAGAGAATCAACATGCGATGGCACGTCATCTCCGCCTCCGGCAGGATGTGGGTGGACAACAGCACCGTATGCGCCGAGGCCAGGCTTTTGATCAACTGCCGCACCGCCCGGATCTGGCTCGGATCCAAACCAATCGTGGGTTCATCCAGGATAATCACCTCCGGGTCATGGACCAGCGCGTCGGCCAGACCCACGCGCTGGCGGTAGCCTTTGGAAAGCTGGCCGATGATGCGCCGGCTCACCTCGGTCAAACCGCATTGTTCCATCACCACCCCCACGCGTTCCCGGGACCGCCGCCAACCCAACCCTTTGAGCCGGGCCCGGAATTTCAGGTATTCGCGCACCCGCATTTCCGGATACAACGGATTGTTTTCCGGCATGAACCCGATGCACCGGCGGGCCTCCAGCGAGTCCGTGAACACGTCGTAACCGGCCACCCGCACGGAGCCGGAGGTGGCCGGCAGAAAACTGGAAAGAATCCGCATCGTGGTGCTCTTGCCGGCGCCGTTGGGACCCAGCAACCCCACAATCTCCCCCCGATCCACCGTGAAGGAAACACCCGAAACCGCCACCCGACCGCTGAAACGCTTGGTCAGGTTCTCGACTTCGATGATCCGCTCGGTGTTCATGTTTTTAACCGGGCAAAGTCTAGGCACGACTGCGCCAGCCGGGCCAACAAAATCGGAAAGAAATGGCCGTTTTTACCCCTCGCCGCCGTCGCGTATCCGCCCGTCGGCGCATGGTCCTCTGTGTCGTTATCTCAGCGTTCAAGGCATTGATTCACTATAGGGTCGCGGGTGGCTTATGTTTCTTCCTCACCGGACGGAAATCCAACGGGAGAAAAAGCGAATATGAAACTCCTGATCTCGCGGAAGTCCGACCCGGATGCCCACCCAAACTGCGGCCAACCGAACTTTTCGGAAGCGACGGTTACTCAGCCAACTGCACCTTCACGCGGAACAGTCGTGCAGCCGTTGAAAGCAGCGTGCGAAACTCGACGTCCGTCCCCGTGCCGTTGGTCGTGGCCACGTCCGCCCACAAATCGGTCGTGGCTGCATCACGCGCCTGCACGCGATAGGTGCGTCCCGTGACGGTGGCGTAGTGGAAGGCAAAATCTCCAGCCAATAACTGCCATCCGCGCAGCACGAAAACCGACTGCGGATCGCGCGGGTCCGTGCCGGCCAGGTATTCGGCGAAATTGCTCAAGCCGTCATTGTCCGCGTCCAGCGCCGCGTCGTTGGGATCGTCGCGGTCCAGCCCGTTCTCTGCTTCCCACAAGTCGGGCATGAGATCACCGTCCGCGTCGGCGCGATCCGGCGGCAGTGGTTTCGCTTCGAACGCGCCGATGCTGGGCGGATTCGCGTAGCAATGCTCCAGCAGATCGGCCCACACTTTGGGCAACCGTCGCCCCTTGCCCGCCGCCGGGCTATTGGTCGTTATCGCGAAATTGCCCGCAGCCGCATCCACGAATTGTGGGTTCAATTCATACACCCCATCGGTTTCCGCCGCGGGCAGTAATGGCTGCGATTGGCCGGGTTGGTTGAACGCATACCAGAGATTATTCGCAAACTCGAACGAAGCCGCGTCCGTGTTCGGACCAATGTTCACATAGGTGCTGATGTTCGTGCGGTTGAAGTAAACCAGGTTGTTGGCGAACTGGTTGCTGCTGCAGGGCAGAAACGTGTAGCCGCCGCTGGAAACGGTCTCCTGCAAAATCCGCATCAACCAACGGGTGGGCTCGATGATGGTGTTGTTCGCGACCAGGGATTGCACCGTCCCGACGAACGCCACCGGAGTTTCTGATCCGCGAAACAAATTCGCGATCACTCGAATGTTCCGCGATTCCGCGTTCGGCCCGTTGAGCTCGAGCGGTGGACGAAAATACTCGAAGCCGGTCGAACCTCCGATGTTGATCGCCCGCGCGCCACCGTTCACGAACCGATTCCAGCGGATTTCCAAATCCGCGCTGCCGCCCTTGCATTGAATCGAATTGCTGCCTGCGTCCGTGAACGCGCAACGCGCAATCAACCCGCGATGACAACCCACATGATCAATGGCGCTGCCGCCCGCACTCATCCGGACGAACTCGCAATCCAGCACGAAATAATCATTCACACCTGAAAGCTTCAAACCATCGTTGTTGCCGCCCGTACCGATGTCGTGAATGTAAAGATTGCGGAACATGACGTGATGTGTGGCGTTGCTGTTTGCGTAATCGCCGCCGTCATCGCAGTTGATACCGTTGGCGGTTGCGCCGGAGACTTCAAGATTCTCCAGGACCACGTAACGAATTTTTGAAAGCTGAATCGCCGTGCCGCCGCCGCTGATCACCGGACGCGGTTGCCCCGGCACCCCGCCAATCCAAATGGGCGCGTCTGCGGTCCCGGCAAAATTGCCGATTGAATTGCCCGCCGCATGATTGCCGGGCAACAGCCGGATGGCATCGCCGGGTTGCACCCCCTGCAAAGCGCGGGCGATGGTTTTGTAGGGATTCGCCTCGGTGCCGTTCCCGGTGGCATTGTTGCCCGTCGGCGAGACAAAAATCTCGCGCACCGGCTGTTTATCATCGGCAAACGTCCGAATGGGATCACACGAGCTGGCACTCTGACCAGTGCGAGCCAATGCGAGGAAAACCAATGCCGTCAGCAGGATATTGGGCAGCCTCGGCGATCGCATGGGCGAATCCTAAGCCAATCACCAACGACAACCAATTGAATTCGATGCACCCGTGTATCGATAAAATCGACCGGTTTATTGCCGCAGTTCCCGCTCCACACCAACATATCAATCCTGGTTCGTCGAACACCATGTGATAGCTCTCCGCCGACGCCTTGAGCCCTCGACAGGAAAACACGAAGCGATATCCTGCTGCGCATTCTGTGAACTACATCGCCCAAATCATCAGCTACGTTCGTAAGGCGCAGGAAATCGCCGCACAGCATGGTTTCAAAAACCTGCTTCAGCCGGGTCTTGTGAAGGAGTTGGTGGTTGCGGACATTCTCGGTCATGAAGTTCATCGTACGAAACACGAACCCGATGCTTACGATCCGGCAAATCCAAAACGAAAGTTTGAGTATCTTTCCTGTTTCGATGGCGGCACGTTTCAACTCGACCGTATGTTTAAGTCACCGGCGGACAAGCGGGCAAAATCACTAGAGCGGATCACGCGCAACTCCGCGATTTACTGTGCGGTTTTCGACAAGGAAAGCCCATTGAACGTCATCACCATTTACGAAGTTCCGGTGGACGTATTGTTGCGCGAAGCCGAGCGGCAGTTGAATGCGAGCCGCAATGACATTTCCCACGTCGGCGTCACCATCAAGTGGGCGCAACAAAACGGCAAAGTCGTTTACACCATACAGGCCTGAGAGGCCACTGATTTCCCGATCCGTCCCGTGTCAGCTAAATCGAAAAGATTCTCCGACGATCCATTACCAATCGCTGCCTTCGCAATCCGTTCCTCCGCAATCCGGCAGTAATTAGGATTGATTTCACATGCGACAAATCTTCGCCGAAGTCGCTTGCAAACTACCGGTACAGTGCCCACTCCGCAAAATGGGTCGAACACCAAATCGCCGGGCTTCGAACTAGCTTTGACCAAGCGCTCCATCAGTCGTTCCGGTTTCTGAATCGTGTTCAGCATTTCGCGGCTGACGAGTTCCTTCGACTTGTAGGTGAGTTGTTTAATGTCGCCCCAAACATCGCCGGGATTTTTGCCGTCGGGATGGAATGCCGTCTTGCCATACTTGCCGTTGCGCACGGATGGCACACGCTCGCAACGCAGCCGATGCTCCAGCTCCACCAATTGCGGCACCCGAATATCGTCGAGATTGAAAGTTTTCGCCTTTCCCTTGGTGAAGTAGCAAATCACGTCGTAATTGTTCGTATAGGAAATTCGCCCCTGTGCCAGCCGGCTTGGCTGATACCACACCAGCTTGGACTGCAGGGCCAGCCACGGACGGTAATCAATGAAATCCACGCAATCCGGTTTGCCGAACAGATAAGCCGCGCCACCGGGTTTGAGCAGCCGGGAAAAAGCTTTCAGCAATTCGAGATTGAAGTGCTGGATATCCGGCACGTTGTCCCACTTGTGCGTTGTGACCGCGTAAGGCCCGTCGCAAATCGCGAGGTCAAATGACTCGCCGGGCAATTCGCGCATGAACGACAGCGCATCGCCTTGGAAAATTTTTCCGATGGCTGAATCAATGTTACGCATGACGCTGTATTACCACGTTTCGTTGGCCATTGAAATGATGAACTCTGGCGCGAACTGGCTGCGGCAATCCCGCAACGCGGGATTGCTCCGCATCTGATGCACAACATCCAGCTTTTGGCGGTCGAGGGGTTCCATGTTTAATCACACGAGACTGCAACTCCGTTATCTATATCCATGGCAGCCACAGGTTCAAAAAATGGGCTGGTGAATGAATTCGCGACCAATGACGCTCCACACCTGCACGTCAATCTTCGGCCCGTAAAACGCCGCTTCGTTCGGCACTTCCATGTAATAGATCTGCGAATCAATCAACACCTGTCGGACCATGGCTTCGGCCTTCGGGCGACAACGTGTTTTAACTTGGGCAAAACTTTTCAAATTCAACACGCGTAAAAATTTTCCGTGAACTTCGTCAACGCATTGAATCAAATGCCGCCCGTCCGCTCAATTAAAACTCCGCTCAATGCAAAGACGCGGAGGCGAAGGAAACCGCGAACCACGCCAACCACGCGAAAGGGCTGAAAGCCCGATAGACGATAGCCCAGGGCAACGCCCTGGGTTAATCGTCAAAAAGATTTCAAGCCCTGAAAGGGCGGCAGAAGTTTGACCGCGAAGCGACCCACAAAAGGTTAACGTCCCGACGTGCCGAAAAAATCTTTATCTGACGTTGCTCCGTTAGAACGCCACGATGCTTGCAACTCTTGTGCCCGGCGAATCACTCGCTCCACGACTTCTGTTTTCGCTGAAGTTTTTGATTCGGCGAGTTCAAGTTCGGGTGAAATATTCAATTCTGTCAGCCGACTGAATACTGGTTTTAGGGCGCGGTCCTCGTCACGGAAAAAGAGGCTGCCGCGAATTCGCACGAATTTCCAACCGAGCCGTTCAAGGATTGCCTGACGCTCCGCGTCCTCTTGAAGTTTTTCTGGCCCGTGGTATCGCTCGCCGTCACATTCAACAGCGAGGCGACGACCGTTCCCAGTGACAACAAGATCTATTCGATATGCACCGACTTGATATTGTGGAAGCACGTTGTAGTGCGCTTCCATGAGCCTGCGCAGCACACGTTCCTCAAAGATAGATTCTGTGCGCTCCATGCGTTTCCGCAATTCTCGCTCCCAAGCGTTTGGGTCAAGCGCGTGCTCGATGAGCCGACGACGATAATCTCCAGGCTGCAAATCCGTTTCGGGGTTCAGACTGTGGACAATCCACATTTGATTGCGAGCGCGACTTGCTGCAACATTGAATCGTTTCTTGAAAATCTTCTTCCCTCCTTCTTGCCGCATGGTAAGCGGGGGTTGGCTTGGTGGCGAATCCACGACTGACAGAAACATGACATCTCTTTCGTCACCTTGAAATTGAGCGGAGTCGCCGCACAGAATCCGTCTTCGACGATACTCGGCGAGTTCAAGCCGCTGCCGAAGTATGGTATCTATTTTCAACGCTTGCTTGTCACCAACCAAAGATACGACGCCAAAGGATGTTGGCTTGCCTTCGTCGTTCTTGTCAAATTCCGGCTGCTCGGTTGCCGCGCAGATGAGCGCAGCAATCGTTTCAGCTTCCACCTCGTTGACATTGTCGCCACGCTCACGCCCGTCTCGCACGCGATAATGAACCATGTGCGGAGTCAGCGGAATTGAAGACGCTTCGCGAAGTGGTTTGATTTCGCCTTTGTAAGAAAGGTTGTTGCTGAACGCGATGATGTCTGGCGCGCAACGAAAATGCTCCGTCAATCGAATCACGCCGCCAAACGCAATCTGCGCCAGTTCATAGAGGGATGTTTCGCCATCAAAGAGTTCTTTGTGAGGCACGCCGTCCAAGAAAATGCGGATGAGTTTCGTCACTTCTTCCGACTGCACGCCGACGGCAACTGGTGTGACCTGTTCGTCGTCACCCACGACGATGGTTTGCCGACCCAGATACAGCGCAAACAATGAAGTTGGATCGCATTGACTGGCTTCATCAATAATCACCACATCAAACCTCGCCTTGGCAGGGTCGAAGGTGTCGGCAACTTCGGCCAGCGGCATAATCCAGACGGGCACGGCATCTTTGGCGGTTGTCATTTCACGGCGAGCGGCAGCGCGAAGTTCGGCGTCTCTAACTCCCTTGCCTGTTTTGGTCAGCTTGTTCCGCATCGCTGCGTAAGCGCCAAGGGCTTGCTTTTGCTCGCTACCGGTTTGCCGGATTTGCTTCATCCATGTCTGCTTCTCGACGAGTTGCGCGGTGATTTCGAGAAGTTGATGTCCCAGATTTTCAATCTCCCGTTGCAGTTGGTCGAGGGACACATTCGTCCGCCGCTCCAATTCATCGTGAAGTTGTCGCCATTCCCAAGCAGACTCCGGCTCGCCCGGTGGTTCTGGCTGGTTGTGCTTGGGATGCCGGTTTTCAACCGCAGAAGCCCAAGCTGGCGCGGAACGGCTGATTTGTTTTAGCAGCGAGCGGCGACGATCTAAATCTAGCTCCAAGTTTTTCAGCCGCACCAATTCTTCGTATGCTGCCTGATAATCCGCCGGCGAAATCTCACGAAGCGCGCGGCGCAAGCGTTGCGTCACCAGTGCATCCGGTGTTTCTGAAGTCGGCACTGATTGCGGCCACGCATCAAGTATTGCCCCAAGCCGTTTGTGACGAAGCCAGCCGCGGCGGGATTGAAGAATTGTTCCGAGATCGCCGAGCACAGCGCGACGAATCCGATTCAGTTCGGCATTTGCTCCCGTCTCCGGCTGCGTGGATTCCAAAAATGCAGGCCACAAGAAACCCAAGCGTTGAAATTTAGATTCAAGCGGTTGCCATGTCGAGACGTACCATTCCAAACACGTTTGAATGATGGCGACGAATTGCTTGCAGACTTGTTCCGGTCGTTCGCCAAGTTCGGAACAGGCTGGGCCGCCCTGACAAGCCATCTGGCGTTCCCATCGCTGAATCAAGTCGGAACGAAGTTGACGCATCCGCAACAATGCACGCACCGCGCGCAGTTGAGTCAAGTTGTTCAAATCCAAAGCCCGACTTCCCACTTGGATTTTTTCTTTGAACTCGAACCAGTGACGTTTGGTTAGTTTCGTCAGCAGCCCAAAAGAATTTCCAGCCTTACTGTGTTGAATGATTTCTTCAACAATCGGCAGAAGTTCGTGCGGCGGTCGTGAATCCGAAATAACTGGCCCATGCTCAATGACGAGCGCATGACATTCATGCACTTCTCGATGCGTTGTTTCAATTAGTTCCGAAAGTGACAGCCACACTCGGCGCGCTTCGTCGCCGTCACGCCCAGCTTGAATAGCTTCCAATTGCCATGCGGCGCTGTCTCGCAAGAATTCAATCGTCTTGCTCGCCGTTTCCAACATCCGCTCGAACTCGGTTAAATCTTCTGGTTCGAGAGCCGCATCCCAAAGTTCCTCACGAAACCGAAGGTCACAAGCAGCAAGCGAGTTCAGTTCCTCAACGACGGACTGAAATTCTTTGGGCGTCGGCAACGTGTTTAATTCGGGTCTGAAGCCGTTCAACTCGCGCTCATCTTCGGCAGAAACACGGGCATTTGTTTGGTAGAGCGCAACAACATCTGCATGAGAAATGGGTAGCGATTCACCAAGCGTAACGGGGCTTGGAATCCAGTCATCCGTGCCCGCGCCTTCTTTCACCCGCTTCGCAGCTTCAATCGGGCGGGTCGCCTTGCCAGAGAAAACCACGTCACGGATTTCGTCCTGTCGTGCGTCGAGAAATTTTTCCCGCGTGTCACGCAATGAATTGAGAATCCGTTTTCGTTCATCACGCAAATGTTGCGCCTGTCGCTCCAGAAGTTGCGCATCTTCTGACAATCGCAGATGAATCGTCCGCACCGATGATTGCAAGTCTTCCTGACTTTGCTTGTCGTTGTGAAGAACGCTGATGCAAAGCGGCTGGAGAGGCTCAACGACTTTTTGCCGCAGAACGCGGAGAGCCTTTGGCGTGTGTGCGGTCACAAGCACCCGCTTGCCCTGCGCGAGCAGATGGCCGAGCAGATTGGCGATGGTGTGAGTTTTTCCAGTGCCGGGCGGACCTTGCACAAGCACGCAATCTCTCCGTGCGAGTTGTTTTGCGATTTCGAGTTGTTCCCGGTTGGCTGGCTTGCTCAACAAAACATCCTCATCTTCGTTGCCGAGTCCTTGGCCGCCAACAGTTGATTCTGCTTCGATGGGCGTGCTTTCAGCCAAGCCAAGGATTTGCAAAAGCGCGGGCGAAAAATCAAGGCGGCTCGCGATGTCTTGCAGCACGGCATCAAAAATACTGCTTGGCCCGGTGCGGCGTTGGCGCATGAAGATGACTGGCTGGCGCTCAATTGTCGGACTGCCCGGCTGCGTATCGAGATCAAGTTGGTCGGAGCTTTGGCGCACAGCACCACGGCTGGGAAACAAACCTTGAATCAGCCGGCGCAAAAAGCCTTCCGTGTCATCCTCGCCGAGCGGCGCAAACTCCGTCTTTTTCAATTCATCCGCGCAACGCGCAAGCTGTTGGTTGTTTACTTCCGGCAGGGCGCGCAAAAACTCCATGTAAAGTTCCGGCGGTTGCTCGCGTTTGCGAAAGACAAACTGCGGCTGTTTCTTTTCCGGGTAAAATTCCAATTCCAACTTTTGCAGCAGGACAGGATGAAGAAATTTGCCTGCGGCATCGGAACAGGAAAGCAATCCATCGCCAACCATCATCTCAATCTTTTCGCCTTCACGATCCAGAATTCCATGCCACTCGTAAACCGTCTGGAAAAACGCCAATGCTTGGCGGGCTGGACGTTCGTTTGTTACCCACAAATCACGTTGTCTCTGCCAGTCTCGCAAGAGCGCCGGGCGTTGGTAATTGTCCTCGAACCGTTCTATGCGCGTCTTGCCATCCTTGACGACATTGCGGGTCGCCTCAACTTCTACCGTGCCACGATATTCGCGCCACCCTAACTTGAGCCATTCGGAAAGTCCCGCAGGCGGCGGCGGACAGGGAGTAATCGTGGGACGTGTCAGACGCAGAACAATGTCTGCGTCCTCGTCTTCGTCTGACTTGCCAGTGTCCCGGAATAATTCGACGGACGGGTGAGCGGGCAAATCTTTGAGCCAAAGCGTCTGCGGCTGCTGATTGATGTCACGCACCGGCGGATACCGGAGGTCAGTGTATGCCTTGAGGAATTCAAAAAGCTTGGTCAACCGTTCGCGTTGAAATTGCGTGTCAGGTTGTTTGCTCATGCGCGCATTGTGCCGCGATGCAAACGAACTGACAAGCTGACACACGCTCGACACCTCACCCCGGCCCTCTTGTATCTACCTTTCCGTCTATCCTTGTCAGGGATGATGGATTGGAGAAGATGGGACTGTCCTGCCGCCTGCAGGCGGCAGGACAGTGGCGCGGATGAGTTCGTTACCCTCTGGCACAGGCTTTTGACCCAGTGCGTGGGGAGCCGGAACCGTTCGCGCTGGAGTCCTAAACTCGAACCGTTGATGGAGCGGCCCCCTCCGGCCAGCTCGGATTTGCAAGAAGGAGCTAGAACACCATGACCACGATCTACACAGGCTTGGATATTGCCAAGC
>Ga0208195_1000260_pt1 | contig 73070 bp, 67 predicted proteins | sample AD_UKC077_MetaG_FD_184441 | JGI IMG/M metagenome (GOLD analysis project Ga0208195, IMG submission 184441) | Active sludge microbial communities of municipal wastewater-treating anaerobic digesters from USA - AD_UKC077_MetaG (SPAdes) (version 2) | ecosystem: Engineered > Bioreactor > Anaerobic >... | reverse complement strand
TTTTTAAATTACTATTTATTCTTTCTTTTTCTTAGATTTGTTTTTTTGATTAATAGAGCTTCTTTTCTTTATATTGCTCAATTTGAGCTTAATTAGCTTATTTCTCAAAACAAACCTAAACTTACTTAAGCAAATTTATTGGTTTTTGTCAAGATGTGTATTTTTTAAACAGGTGTATTGCAATAATATAAACAATAATAAAACCGCCTTAAAGGCGGTCTTATTTTATATCAATCAAGTGATAATTATGAGTCTAATTGGCACCAATTCTTATGCTAATTGTTTTGCAACAATTAGCCACTCCGACCCTAATGTCGGAGGCGACCATCTCTTCTTTCCACGTGGAAAAGAAGAAATTACTCCCTAGAAAGGAGGTGATCCATCCACAGCTTCCGCTACGGATGCCTTGTTACGACTTCGTCCCTGTCATCAGTCTTACCTTCGTCCCACAAAAGTGAGCCTTCGGGTACTACCAACTCCCTTGACGTGACGGGCGGTGAGTACAAGACCCGAGAACGTATTCACCGTGGCATAGCTGATCCACGATTACTAGCGATTCCGACTTCATGGAGGCGAATTGCAGCCTCCAATCCGAACTGAGAGAAGTTTTTAGGGATTGGCTCCACCTCGCGGTTTGGCGTCCCTCTGTACTTCCCATTGTAGCACGTGTGTTGCCCAAGGCGTAAGAACCATGCTGATTTGACGTCATCCCACCTTCCTCCCATTTAAAACGGGCAGTCTTCTATGACACATAAAACATAGAATCAGGGTTGCGCTCGTTTCCCGACTTAACGGTACATCTCACGACACGAGCTGACGACAACCATGCAGCATCTGTCTAGCACCCTCGAAGGCGAGTCTGTTTCCAGACCTTGCAGCTAGATGTCAAGCCTTGGTGAGGTTCCTCGCTTATCGTCGAATTAAACCACATGCTCCACCGCTTGTGCGGGTCCCCGTCTATTCCTTTGAGTTTTAGCCTTGCGGCCGTACTCCCCAGGCGGGATACTTAACGGGTTTCCTTAAATTAACAACACTGAAAGGGTCGATACTTCCAATGTTTAGTATCCAATGTTTACGGCGTGGACTACTGGGGTATCTAATCCCATTCGCTCCCCACGCTTTCGTCCACTGAGTGTCAGAACTGTCCTAGCAAACTGCCTTCGCATTTGATGTTCTTGCTGATATTAATGGATTTAACCCCTACACCAGCAATTCCGTTTGCCTCTTCCAGTCTCTAGTTTATCCATCTCTTCCGCTGGCTCGAGGTTGAGCCTCGAGATTTAACAGAAGATGCGACAAACCACCTACGGACGCTTTACGCCCAATAAATCCGGATAACGCTTGGGGCCCTCGTATTACCGCTGCTGCTGGCACGAGGTTAGCAGCCCCTTATTCATCAGGTACCGTCATTGATTCGTCCCTGATAAAAGTACTTTACACCCCGAAGGGCTTCTTCATACACGCGGCGTCGCTCCTTCAGGCTTTCGCCCATTGAGGAAGATTCTTGACTGCAGCCTCCCGTAGGAGTCTGGGCAGTGTCTCAGTCCCAGTGAGTGGGGCCATGCTCTCGCACCCCATACCCGTCGTCGCCTTGGTGAGCCGTTACCTCACCAACAAGCTGATAGGCCATAGGCTTCTCCCTAAGCGCCGGAGCTTTAATTAAAAAGCTTGTGCTCTTTAATACTATCAAGTATTATCCAGTCTTTCGGCTGGTTATTCTTGACTTAGGGGTAAATTGCCAATGTGTTACTCTCCCGTTTGCCATGCCTATATTGCTATAGACATTCGACTTGCATGCCTTAGACACGCCGCCAGCGTTCATCCTGAGCCAGGATCAAACTCTCTAAAAATTTGATTGCTCAATTTGAAAGTTCTTAACTTTTTTGAAAGTTATGAACCTTCTATATAAGATTCCGTTTAAAAAACGGACAAAATTTAATTTACGAATTGATGCCAATTAGCACCAAAATTAACTTCACCATGATTGTTTATTTATTTAATTTTCAAAGTACTCAAATTAGACAGAAAAAAACAGAGATAAGCAATTATCTTGTTTTTTCTAATTTATTCTATTTTAATATTAGATACAGACATTTTATATTAATAAAAAAGAGTTGTCAAGGGTTTTAGCTGACAATCATAAATAGCTCATTTTTATTTGACTTTTAGCCATTTTTGCGGTATAAAAGATTATATAAATTATTAATTAATTTCGTAAAAAAATGCGCATCAAATTTCACCGTGTTGAAAGAAAAGAAGAAGTCGTTTTTAGAGCTAATCATCAGATTAAAGCTGAGGAAGTTTTTTTAATTAATGAAAACGAAGAAGCGGTCGGGAAAATGAGTTTAAGCAAAGCTTTAGGTTTGGCTCAAGAAGCAGACTTAGATTTGGTGGAAGTAAATCCTAAAGCCAATCCGCCAGTGGTAAAAATTGTGAATTTAGGACAACTTAAATACGAACGAGAAAAGATGGCTCATAAGCAAAAAATGAATCAAAAGAAAGTTGACACTAAAAATATTCGTTTATCTTTTCGTATTAGTAGCCATGATTTAGAAATGCGTCTAAATCAAGCGAAAAAGTTTTTAAGTAAAGATAATAAGATAAAAGTTGAGCTGGTTTTACGAGGCAGAGAGCGCCAGCATCCCCATAAAGCCGCGGAAATCATGAATAATTTTGTTAATAAACTTAAGGCTAATTCGGATTTAAATGTAGAAATTGAGCAACCCTTGACAAATCAAGGCGGAAGATTTACTATTATATTACTAAATAAAAAGTAAAAATCGCAAATATTCAGGTGATAACCTGTTTTTTTAATCTGCTTTTATGCCCAAGATAAAAACTCACAAAGCAACTGTTAAACGTTATAAAAAAACTGCGACCGACAAATTAAAGAAACGCAAAGCCGGTCAAGATCATTTTAATTCTCGCGAATCAGGAAATACTACTCGCAAGAAGCGTTTAGATATTAATGCTACCAAAACTTTAGAAAAAACCATTAAGGTTTTAACTCCTTATAATTAATTTAAATTATTTTTTTATATGCCTAGAGTTAAGCGCGGAACGGCCCATGTTAAAAAGAGACGAAAACTGTTAAAGGCAGTTAAAGGCTATAAATGGGGACGCAAAAATTTAATTAAAGTCGCTAAAACAGCTCGCACTAAAGCTGGCGCTCATGCCTTTGTTGATCGACGTAAAAAGAAAAGAACTAATCGTGGTTTATGGCAAATTAAAATAAGTGCTTTTGTAAGAGAGCATGGAATTTCCTACTCTCGTTTCATTAATGCTTTAAAAGCAAACAAGATTGCTCTTGATAGAAAAATCATGGCTGATTTAGCAGAAAACAATCCGCAAGTAATGTTAGCGATTGTTAATAAAGTAAAGAAATAATATATGTTATTTTGGATTAAAATTGGACAAGTTGTTATTGCCATTTTATTAATGGTTGCAATTTTATTACAAAATCGTGGTACTGGTGTTGGTGGCGTATTTGGTGGTACTGGTGGCGTATATTTAACAAAACGAGGAATAGAAAAAAAATTACATATCGCTACCATTGTTTTAGCGGTTTTATTTGTGGTCTTCTCTTTGCTAGTTTTCCGCTTTAACTCTTAAAGTTACTGTGATCTCATTAAAAGATAAAATTTCTAAATTTTTAGTTAGAACTAAACAAACTTTAGGTTTGTTTTTATTTTCTAAATCAGCCGGACGATTTAATCAAATTGATATTGATAAAAAATTAGTTTATTCTCTATCGCCACGCAAAATTCCTAGTCAAAAACAATTAAAGTATTTACCAAAATTTTTAAGTTCAAAAGAAAATTTAATTATTAAAATTTGTTTAATTGTTCTTTTGGCTAATTTAATTTATTTAGGAATTGTTTTTTTCAATAAAAAAGTAGAGACCATCCCAGTTGCTGGTGGAACATATATTGAGGCAATGGTGGGTTATCCTAAAACAATCAATCCTCTCTATGCTATTAGTCGAGATGTTGATAATGATTTAAGTCGTTTAATTTATTCCAGTTTATTTCGCTACGATTCTCATGGACATCTCGTTACTGACTTAACCAATGTTTATCAAATTTTAGATGGCGGAAAAGAATATTTAATTGAGATTAAAGATGATGTCTATTGGCATAATGGTAAAAAGTTAACTAGTGATGACATTGTTTTTACTTTTAATATAATTAAAGACGAAAAATATCGTTCGCCTTTAAGAGAAAATTTTCTCGGAGTAACAGTGGAAAAAATTGATGAGCGAACTGTAAAGTTTACTTTAGTTGAACTATACGCGCCGTTTTTAGAAATGTTAACTTTTGGTATTTTGCCAAAAAATATTTGGGAAACAATTAGCGCGGACGCCGCCGTTTTAAACGATTTAAACTTAAAACCAATTGGTTCTGGTCCATATAAATTTAAATCGCTCATCAAGAATAAAAAAGGTGATTTAAAAGAATATCATTTAGAAGTTAATAATGATTATTATAGTGAAAAACCATATATCAAGTCTTTGGTATTTAAATTTTTTGATGGTCAGGTAGAAGCGATTAATAGTTTTAATAATGGCCAACTTGATGGTTTAAGCTATGTTTCTGTTAACAATCGTGCTGATTTAATAAAAAAAGAAACAACTCATATTTTTGAATTATTAAAACCGCAACTCACCGGAATATTTTTTAATAAAAATAATAATAGTAGTCTAGGTGAAAAAGAAATCAGAGCGGCTTTAGCTACAGCGATTAATAAAGAAGAAATTGTAACTGAAATTTTTAAAGGCGCGGGACAAGTTGCTCATGGTCCAATTTTAAAAAACAGCTTTGCCTATAAAGATGACGCGATTAGTCATTATTATAACAGAGATGAAGCCGCCGCTACGCTGGCAGATAAAGAATTAAAGATAAAATTAACCGTGATTGATAATAATCAAAATGTTAATGTGGCTAATAAAATTAAAGATTATTGGCAAGCTGCCGGCGTGACAGTGGAAGTTGAAGTAATATCTTTAGAACAAGCCGCAGAAGTAATAAAAAATCGTCAATTTGAAGCTTTGTTGTATGGGCAACAAGTAGGTGGTGATCCTGATGTTTATGCTTTTTGGCATTCTACTCAAACTGGCGCTCGCGGTTTAAATTTTGCCGGCTATAGTAATGAAGAAGTTGATATTCTTTTGCAAGAGGCACGGAGCTCCAATGTTTTAGAAGAAAGAATCACTAATTATCACAAATTTCAAGAAATTTGGGGACAAGATTTGCCAGTGATTTTCCTTTATTCCCCGGCTCACACCTATGTTCAAGCTGGACGTATTCATGGCTTTAACGGTAGCGCCATTGTTGAACAAGCTGATCGCTTTAGCAATATTTTCGATTGGTATATAAAAACGAAAAAAAGATTAAACTGGTAATTTTTACTAGTTAAATTAACTCATAAAACTTAATAAAAAAAACATGTTTGTAAAGAATCAGACCTCTGAGGCGCTTTCGCCGCAGAAGAGCTTTACTGGTCGTTCTCGCCAGGCCGCTTTCAACCCCCGGGTGACCGGCAAAAAAAGAGAAACAAAAAAAGAAGTTTATAAAAAACCTATTTCCAAAAAAGAGTTTAGCTCCAAAAAAGAATTTGGCTCCAAAAAAGAATTTGGCCCAAGTACCAATCCTTTGCGAGTGATGGTTCTTGGCGGTCTAGAAGAAGTTGGCCGTAATATGACTCTGATTGAGTATAAGAAGGAAATCATTATTATTGATATGGGTTTGCAATTTCCGGAAGAAGATATGCCGGGTATTGATTATATTATTCCCGACATCAGTTATTTAAAAGATAAAAAAGATTGGATTAAGGGAGTGATTATTACTCATGGTCATTATGATCATATTGGTGGAATACCGCATATTATGGGTGAAATAGGCAATCCAGCGATTTTTACCGGCAAGATGACAGCCGGATTAATTCGCAAACGACAATTAGATTTTAAAAATGCGCCGACTTTAAAAATTAAAGAAGTTGATGAAACCAGTAAGATTAAACTAGGCTCTTCATTTGAAATTGAATTTATTCGTGTTAATCATTCTATTCCTGATTGTTTTGCGATTTTAGTTAAGACTGATTTAGGTAATATTATTCATACCGGTGATTTTAAAATTGATTTTTCGCCGGTTAATGATAAGCCGGCTGATTTAAATCGCATTGCCCAAATTGGCGCTCAAGGAGTATTGTTGTTGATGATTGATTCAACTGATGCTACTCATCCCGGATATCAAATTTCTGAATCAGCCATTGGTGAAGAAATGGGAAATTTATTTGAAGACATTAAGGGTAGAATTATCATCGGCACTTTTGCTTCACAGTTAAGTCGCGTGCAAAAAATCTTTGATTTAGCCGCTAAATATGGACGTCGCGTTAATTTACAAGGTAGAAGCATGGTGACTAATGTTGAAGTGGCTCATCAAATTGGTTATTTAAAGTTTCATCCTTCCCTCTTGCTTGATGATAAAGATTTAAATAAATTACCGGACAATAAAATTTTAATTATTGGCACTGGCGCTCAAGGTGAACAAAATGCTTTTTTAAGAAGAGTAGTTAATGGTGAGCATCGTACCGTTAATATTAAGCCTGGTGATACGGTGATCTTTTCATCTTCAGTTATTCCCGGCAATGAAAGAAGTATTCAAAATTTAATGGATATGGTTGTTCGTCAAGGAGCTCGTGTTATCCATTATAAAATGTTAGACATTCATGCTGGTGGTCATGCCAAACAAGAAGACTTAAAGTTAGCCATGCGTTTATTTAGACCAGAATACGTTATGCCTATTGAAGCTAATCATTATATGTTAAAAGCCAATGCCGAATTAGCCGAGAAAGTTGGTATTCCAAAAGACAAAATTTTTGTCGCTGATAATGGTCAGGTTGTTTCTTTTCACCGAAATCAAAATAAAGTAGTAGTTGGCGCTTTAACTAAAGAAAAAGTTCCCAGTGATTATGTGATGGTTGATGGTTTAGGTGTTGGTGATGTTTCAGAAATTGTTTTGCGCGACAGACGAATGATGGCTGAAGATGGCATGATTGTAATCATTGCCACCATTGATACTAAGACCGGTGACATAATTGGTAATCCTGATTTAATTTCACGGGGTTTTATTTATATGAAAGAGAATCGTGACTTAATTGAGAAAACCAGAATGCGCGTGAAAAAAATTGTAAAAGATAAAAATCCTTTAACTCCGGCCGATGATGATTACATAAAAAATAAGATCAGAAATGATATTGGTCAGTTTTTATTTAACTCCACCAAAAGACGCCCCATGGTTTTGCCGGTGGTGATAAAAGTTTAGGTTATTTAATATTTTCTCTTATATTACATAAAAAGCCGAAAATTATTCGGCTTTTTTGTTTGTTTATAAAGTGTTTACAAAAAGTGCATAAAACCCTTGACAATTACTTTAGGGTATGATATACTAGGGAGTCAGCTTAAGAAAGTTAAAAAATAAAAAGTCAGTTTAAACGGGACAGGCACGACAAGCATGGGGATTTTCTTTCTGGGGTTTTCCGGCTTCTGCTCGAAAATTACCAGAGGAAGTTTTCTTGCCTCCCCGTTTAAGCTGATTTTTTAAAACAAAAAAGGTTAACCTCAGAGTTAACCTTTTTTATTGGAAAAAATATTTAGGGATTTAGCAACTAGCTTGTTTAATAACTGGTTTAAATTTATTAAACATCATTAAGATTAATCAAAAGATCTATCCTTCCCTACAATCACATTGATTCGATTGCTTACTACTTTTACTTCATTAGGAGTTTTAACTTCAACCACACCATCAAGAAGCAAATTATATCTTTCATTAATTAGAGAAAAGTTTTTTGCGCGCAAAAGAGTTTCACCACCTTTTTTAGTTTTAATTAAAATATCTAACAAGCCATCATGTGGATTTGATTTAATAGTATTTGAGCGATCACTTAATAAATTAATAATTCTAATCTCTCCTCTTTCTTGAGCTTCAATAGAATAGTCAGCAAAATTAATTTTTGTTCCTAAACTTTCAATCCGCGCTTCATTTAAAAAATAATAAGAACCGATTAAACCCAAATCAATTTTTTTAATTCGTCGTGCTAATAAAATATTGCAAGCTTGTTCTTCATTTTTAATACCAAAAGAAGAAGCAATAGAATTATCTGGGCCAATTGGAACTATTCCTAGTAAAGTATTTTTTTGAAAGTCACCATAAATATCTGCTTCAATAATAGCACCAATAATTTTATTGACAGTTTGATTATTGCCAACTGCGACAATGGTTTTTGCGCCTAGTTTAATTTCATTTTGGATAGTTCCTCTAATGTTTTTTATACCACTCAGGCGAATAATTTTTCCATTTAAACCAAGATCGGTCAACCTAATTTCCATTCGGTTGACCGTTTTATTATATCGCCCTCTATTTAAATAGTCGTCATAAATATAAACATGCATAAGAACTTGATTAGACAACTATTTTTATTCTTCATCACTTAGTTTAGCCTTTTCGCTTTCCTTTGCTTCCTTTTTACCAACTTCGCCATTAGAACTTAATTGTCCATTTATTACTGCTCCCTTTTCAACCGACAAAGTACCGAATTGAATATCACCGTTAATTTTAGCTGTAGCTCCGAGAGATAAATAATTTTTAACTTTTAAATTTCCCCGGACATCACCATGAATAATCAAATCGTTAGCCTCAATATTAGCGACCACCTTAGCTTTTTCACCAATAAAAATATTAGCGTCAGTTTTTAAGGAACCTTCAAGTATTCCTTCAATAATAATATTTCCCTGTCCATTAAAGTTTCCCTTCACTTTAATTGAAGCGCCGATCACAGTTTCTGCGTCTTTAAATTTTTCCGGTTTGATGTTTCGATTAAACATATAATTAAAAGCTAAATAAATAGTTGTTTATGCTTATATTTTAATTTAATAATCAGTGCTTGTCAAAGTTAGTAATAAAAAATAAAAAAGTAATTGTTGATAATAAATTCGCAATAAAATTTATATTGTTAGTTTGAAAAAAAGTTTAATTTTCGTTAAGATACGTTAAGATAGAATAACATAGAGAAAGCCGATAGTAAAATAATTTTATCAAGGTAAGATTATCAAGGCAAGATAAAGAAAGACAAAGTAATAAAAGTTCATATAGTTTTTTTAAGGATTATTTTGAGGATTATTCAGTTGTTCCCATAGTTCAATGGATAGAACGAGAACCTCCTAAGTTCTAAATCCAGGTTCGACTCCTGGTGGGGACACAGTTATTATTTATAACATCTTGTTTTAAATAATGATTATTATATTATTTGTCAAGTATTTGACAAAAAGAACATTTAATGTTTTTTTTATTACTCTTGACAATAATTATAGTGATAGTATAATTTAGGTATTATTTAAATATATTTCATTATATTTAATGTAAATTTATAGGTAAATACAAAAAAAGTTCTTTAAGGAACAATTTAACATTTTTTGATTGTTAAATGTTTTCTGCAGAACAATTATGGGCCATTAGCTCAGTTGGCTAGAGCGCTTCCATGGCATGGAAGAGGTCAAGGGTTCAAGTCCCTTATGGTCCACTAATCCACAAAAATTTTAAGAATTTATTATTAAATTTTTATAAGAATTTAATATTTAATTTAAGAAATTTTTAAACTTGAATTAAAAATACTTTTAAATCATTACACATTACAAGATTACACGAGATCATAAAAGTATAAGACAAAATCAAACAAGATTAAATAAGATTTATAAAAGTATAAGGCAAAACTAAGTAATTAAGCTTGGTTTTTTTAAATTATAAACTAAATAAGTTTAATATCATGTTTTATAGATAATTAAATCCACAGGGAAGCATGATAATACACATAAGAAGCATAATAATACACAAATACACACAATATAATACCTACAATTCGTATAAGTAAATTTAATATAATGGATAAATAGTAAATTTAGTCAGGGAATTGTCGCAGTTATCATTATTACACTCGCATAAGTATCTGATAATACAAATAAACCCTACAAACTTTATAAAAATTTTAACTTCCCGATATAAAAAATTTAAACGGATTTTATGTCCACAACTGGGGTGTTTTAGTCTACAAAATTGTAGACTTTTCTTTTTTTCTTGGCTAATATTAAATAAAAAAATTAGTTGAAAAGCTGTGCACAACTTGTGTTTAAAATTTCATTTTTCGCTATTATTAGTGATTAGAGATAATTGATGAAAAACGGTATTTTTCGAAGAAAAAATATTTATTTTTTTAATTTTTAGTTCTCTGTTAACTCTCTGTTCATAACTTGTTAATCAACTTTTTCTAGTGTATAATTTAGATGTAATATACATATTTTTTACATACATATCTTTTAATTAATATTTTTTAGCCGCTTTTAGGCGGTCCTTTATTTTATGTACGACACAATTATTATTGGTTCCGGACCAGCCGGAATGACAGCTGCTATTTATGCGGTCAGAAGGGAAATGAAGACTCTATTAATTGGCAAAGAAATTGGTGGTCAAATGATCCTAGCTAATGAAATAGAAAACTATCCCGGATTTCAAAGTATAAAAAGTTTTGAACTGATTCAAAAAATTAAAGAACAGGCGGTTAATTTTGGAACTGAATTAGTAAATGAAGAAGTGATAAAAATTGAAAAGCAAAATAATATTTTCACTGTTCATACGAACAAGCAAGCTTATCAAGGCAAGACGGTTATTATTACGATGGGCTTATCACCTCGCCAATTAGCAGTTCCTGGCGAGAAAGAATTTAATGGTCGGGGTGTTTCATATTGCGCAAATTGTGATGGTCCTTTTTATAAAAATAAAACGGTGGCGGTTATTGGTAATGGCAATTCAGCGCTTGATGCGGCTGAAGTAATGTCTAAAATTGCCCAGAAAGTTTTTTTAATTAATCGTGGTCAAGATTTTAAAGCCTTTGATACTTTAGTAAATGAAGTAAAGAAAAGAGAAAATATAGAAATAGTTTATGACGCCGACACTAAAGAAATTGTTGGTGAAGGTAAAGTTGAAAAACTTATTTACTCCCATTTATTAACCAATGAAGAAAGAGAAATTAAAACTGATGGTGTGTTTATTGAAATTGGCCGAATAGCCACTACTGATTTAGTGGCTGATTTTGTTGAGCGCGATGAGCAAAAGCAAATAATCGTTAATGATGTGATGGAGACTAAAACACCCGGTTTATTTGCCGCTGGTGATGTAACTACGGTTCAATATAAACAAATTACAATTGCCATGGGACAAGCGACAATTGCTGCTTTAAGCGCTTATCAATATATTCAAATGAATGCAGAATTGTTAAAATGAACGCAGAATTGTTATAATGTTAATATAATAAAGAAGTACTAAAAACTACTTTGTTATTTTTAATAATTATTAAAAGTTTCGGAGTTATTTAATCTGAGTTATTTAATCTGAATTATTTAATATGGCAAAGCAAAAAAAAATAAATTTAGTGGCGGCTGATATGGGCTATGGCCACCAACGAGCTGCCTATCCACTCTTTGATTTAAGCGGCAGGGAAATAATCACCGCCAATAATTATCCCGGTATTTTAGAGTGGGAAGTAAATTATTGGCAAAATAGCTTAAACGCTTACGAAAAAATTTCTCGTTTAAAAAAAATTCCCATTTTGGGTGCTGGTGTTTTTGCGGTGATGAATTATTTTCAAAAAATTAAACCCTTTTATCCTTTTCGCGATTTGTCTGCCCTTACTTCCCAACAATTCTTGCTTTACAAAGTGATAAAAAAAGGATTGGGAAAAAAATTAATTGATGATCTAAGCGCCAATGGCTTACCGTTAGTAACTACTTTTTTTGCGGTTGTTTACATGGCTGAATATCATAATTTTCAAGGTGATATTTATTGCATAGTTTGTGATGCGGATATTTCGCGTGCTTGGGCGCCAGTTAAACCAGCCAAGAGTCGCACTAAATATTTTGCGCCTAATCAGAGAGTTAGAAAGCGTTTAATGATGTATGGGGTAAAAGATGAAAATATTATTGTAACCGGCTTCCCTTTGCCGGCGGAAAATATTGGTGCTAAACAAGAAATTGCTAAAGAAGATTTAGCTCGTCGAATCAATGCCCTTGATCCTAAAGGAGTATATCGACAAACAGAAAAAGTGCTGGTGAAAAAAGTTCTTCCTGATATATTAGTTGAGGATTTTAAAGTTCAAGCGCCCACTATCACTTTTGCTGTTGGTGGAGCGGGTGCGCAAAAGGAAATTGGCGCTTTGATTTTAGAAAAATTAGCTTTAAAAATTAGAGAGAAAAAAGTTAATCTTAATTTAGTGGCGGGCAGCCGACCAGAGGTGGCACAATATTTTAAAGAAGAAGTAGAAAAGAATGGTTTAAGTAAAGAAGAGGGCGTTAAAATTATTTTTGAAGCTAAAAAAATGGATTACTTTAAAGCTTTTAATTTAGTTTTAAGAAAGACTGATATTCTTTGGACTAAACCCTCAGAACTTTCTTTTTATAGTGCGCTTGGTTTACCCATTGTTATGTCTACACCGGTTGGTTCTCAAGAGGATTTTAATCGTGAGTGGTTGATGGAAACAGGTGGTGGACTTGATAGTCGTGATCCTCGCTATGTTAATGAATGGTTGTTTGATTTACTAAACTCAGGTCGCTTAGCCAGAGCAGCCATGGACGGTTTTTTGAATGCGGAAAAAATGGGTACTTATAATATAACTAAACATTTCAGTAAAAAATAATTTATTTTTTTATGAATTGGTTTTTTATTGCTTTAAGCGCTTATCTATTATTGGCAATCGCTAATTTATTGGATAAGTTTTTAGTTGATAATGTTTTAAAAAGTAGCAAAGCTTATGCCTTTGTGGTTTGTGTTTTGGGTGCATCGGCTATTTTGATAGCGCCTTGGTTTTTGAAGTGGCCGGGATTTTCTTGGCTAATGTTTAATTTATTGATTGGCGGTGTGTTTGCCGGAGCGCTTTGGGCTCTATACGAGGCATTGAAAAAAGGCGAAGCCGCGCGAGTGTTAGTTTTTATTGGTGGTTTAACACCAGTTTTTTCTATTATCTTTACCATTTTGTTTTTCAAGGAAAGTTATAGTTTGAATCAATGGCTAGGTATGGGTGCTTTGTTGATGGGCGTATTATTTATTGCTCTTTTACCACAACCACGCAGTTTTTTGGCGCGTTTGATGGCGAAGTTAGGTTTAAAACAAAAGGTAAAACAGAGAGGCTTATTGATTGCCTTATTGTCAGCCTTCTTGTATGCTTTGTATTTTGTGGGAACTAAACACGCTTATAATCATCAACCTTTTCTTAGTGTTTTTATTTGGACCAGACTCGGCGCGGCTTTATTAGTGTTAACCTTTTTATTTAAAAAAGCAGAACGAAAAATTATTCTTGGCATGTTTAAAAAATCTAGCCCCACAAAAAAACGAGGATTAGTTGTTTTCAATCAAGTCTTAGGTTCTTCAGGATTTGTTTTACAAAACTATGCTGTCTTTTTAGGACCAGTAGCAATAGTTAATGCTCTGCAAGGATTTCAATATGCTTTTATTTTAATTATCAGCGCGATACTCGCTGTTGTCGCACCGAAAAAATGGCACGAAAATTTTTCTTGGCGAATTATTTTACAAAAAAGTATAGCTGTTGTTTTAGTAGGGATTGGTCTTTATTTTATAGCAATTTAAACATTTTTATAAAGTTTTATGAAAAATTTTTTTAAAAAAATAGCTGATTTTTTTGCCTCTCATCATTCTTGGTTGTGTCAAAATAGGCGTTGCTTTTTCTTAGCCTTGTTAGTGATTGTTATTTTATTATTATTTTATTTTATAAAAGTTGCTCGGAATTATCCTCTTAAAATTGATTTAAAACATGAGCCAAATTTTTTTGGAGTAACTTATTCAACCAAGTTCTGTAAAGAAATGGGCCTTGATTGGCAAGAAGTTTATTTAGCGATTTTAAATGATTTAAAAGTAAAAGAAATTCGCTTACCGATTTATTGGGATGAAATTGAAAAAGAGTCGGGTGAATTTAATTTTACTAAATACGATTATATTATTAATGAAGGAGAAAAAAGAGGTGTTAAATTTATTATTAATATTGGTTGGCGTTTACCGCGTTGGCCAGAATGTCATGCCCCTGAATGGACTAATAAAGAAACTCTAGAAATGACTAAAGCCAAGGTGGTTAGAATGATTGATGAAACAGTTAAGCACTATCGGGACAGAGAGTCTATTACGGCTTGGCAATTAGAAAATGAACCATTTTTTAATGAATTTGGCGTGTGTCCAGAAAGCGATTATTGGTTTTTCACCAAAGAATTAGAAGCGGTAAAACGTTTAGATGATAGACCAATTATAATTTCTGCCACTGGTGAATTAAGCATGTGGCGCAAAGAAGCTAAGTTGGCCGATATATTTGGCAGCACAGTTTATCGAGTGGTTTGGGGACCAATAACTGGCTATGTGCGTTATCCAATTCCGGCTTGGTTTTATGGATTAAAAGCTGATTTATTACACATACCAAAAGATAAGCGCATCATTGTTGAGTTACAAGCTGAACCTTGGGTACCAAAAGGAAGTATTATTCATCTTTCGGAAAAAGAAGCAAACAAGTCTTTTAATCTTGCACAATTTAAAGCTAATTTACAATACGGAATTAATGTTGGTTTCGAAAAAGCTTATCTCTGGGGAGTAGAGTGGTGGTATTATCAGTATAAATTTGGTAATCCAGACTATTGGCGTTTAGCTCGCACCATTTTTAAATAAACTTCTTTTATGCTTTCTATTGTAATTCCTACTCTTAATGAAGAGAAGTATTTACCCCGACTCTTAGACTCAATTAAGAATCAAGATTTTTCTGATTATGAAATTATTGTTTCTGATGCTGAATCAAGTGATAAAACAATTGAGATAGCAAAAAAATACGGAGCTAAAACTTTGGTTTATACGACTACTAAACATCCTTCGGCACAACGTAACGAAGGCGCTAAGATTGCTAAAGGTGAATTATTATTATTTTTAGATGCGGACGTTGTTTTAACGCCGGGATTTTTAACCAGTGCTTTAAAAGAATTTAAAAATAGACAATTATCAGCCGCTGCTTTTTATATTAAATTTAATCCTAATCGTTGGTACTATAACTTTTATTCTTTCATCTCTAATACAGTTTGTTTTTTAAAACAAAAATCAAAATTTCCCGCGGCCATTGGAGCCGGTTTGTTAGTTGACCGAAAAGCCCATGAAGCCGTAAAGGGATTTGATTTAAGCGTAGTTTTATCTGAAGATTGCGATTATTGCGCGCGTCTGTCTCGGAGTAAATATAAATTTCGCATGTTAAAAAGTTGTCGCTTATTATATTCAGCGCGACGCATTGAGAAAGAAGGATTTATTAAATCAGGTTTAAAATGGTTTTTAATGGGTTTATTTACTATTTCCAATCAGCGGATTAAAAAAAATATTGTTAGATATGATTTTGGTAAATTTTAAAATTTAACAAATCGTGATATTTAAATATCAATATTAAAAAAACGAATTTTTATATTCGTTTTTTTGTTTAGCTAATTTTTATTTTTGATTTTTATATTTTAATCACAAAATTGAGGAACAATAATTTCATCTGGAAAATTATAGCGCGTGCGCAACTCTTCACAATCAACACTGCCATGGCCATCATAAACTAAACTCCAAACTCCATTTTCTAAGATACTTAAAAATTTTCCTTGTTCTCCGGTTTCTTCGTTTTGGCTAAAGGAAACACTGCCTGCAGCATGATTGTCAGTTTGTTTATCAATCATGATATTTACTTCTGAAGGATTTTTGCCATATTTTTTGGCTAACAAATATTTCATTTCTTCATTTAGCTCAGAATAACAATTTTCTTCCCAAATTCTTAAACATTTATTTTTTGCCTCGCACCAAGTATAGCCGGCTGAACCTTTACAACCAAACTCATCTTGATCACCACCAATAATTGGTTGATTAAAGTTTGCTGAATCAATATCATCAATAATTAAATACTCCTCCTCTGAGTTTAAATCGCTTGAGCTATCTAAGTTGCTTTCGTTTAAAGTGTTATTTAGGTCATTTTTGTCCACTGGCGCTAATGGTTTTAGCGAGCAAGCGCTTAAAAACAATAAAGTTGCCAACATGGTTATAAAGAAGAGTTTTTTCATATACTTATCGTTAAAACAGCTCAAAAAGAGCTGTTTTTTATTATGAGCGGGTAAGGGGAATCGAACCCCTCTCTTCAGCTTGGAAGGCTAACATAATAAGCCACTATACGATACCCGCCTGTAAAGCTGCTTTAAATCTTATAAAATAATTTATTATTAGTCAAACGTTGGTTTGGGTGAATGATTATTAATAGGTGCAAACGATTATTAACAGATAAAAACGCTACACAAACAGAAATTTATTATTTAGTATCTTTTATGCCGGCCACAAAATAAAAAGCCGGTGTAATTAAGATGGCAAAAACTAAAAATAAATAATTGATTGGTAAAAATAATAAAAACAATGCGCCAAAAGCCGTACCGGTTGCATAACCGATTGGGTTGGTCATACGGAAGATATTAATAAAACCAATATCTTTAGAACTAACTTTTTTGAAAAAATAAGTATCACGCATTGATTCAACTAGGGCCGCGCCGATACGACTGAAGAAAAGAACAGCCGCCCAAACTAGAGGTGAAGCAACTTTAATTAGAGAAAATAAAATTGAAGAGAGAAAAATAATAAATAGACCGATGATTAACATTTCTTTTTCGCCAAAGTATTTGTCCGCTAAAAAACCGGCCGGAATTTCAAATAACACAAAGGGTACTAACATAAAAGAGAAAATCCAACCGAGTTGCGACCATTCCATGCCTAAATATTGATGTAAATAAATAGGAATATAAATAACTGCGCCACTGAAAAAAAGATTAAGAGCAATTGCCGATATAAAGACACCGCGCAAATTTTTATTTTTCCATAATTTTTTCCAACTAGTTAAAATTTTCTCCTTTTTAAATTTACTTTTATCTTTAAGATTTTTTTTATTTCGGGAAATTACAGTAAAAAGAGGAATAACTAAAAGCGCGGAAGCGAGGAAGGGCAAAGGGTATTCACCAATGGTTACTAAATAAGCAGAAATTGTGGGAGCGATGATCCAACCCAAATTCATAAAAGTTAGAAACAGAGATCGGATGCGGCCGGTTTCATTATCTATTGAAGCTTCTTCCAATATAATATCAATATTAATCCAAAGCAGGTTAGAGCTAACAATAAATAACAATAAAGTTAAAGTAGCCGAAAAAGGACCATTAGCCGCTGCCATACCTAAAAGAGCGGTCGCATAAACTATCATTACTATTTTGCTACTAAAATAGTTACCCAAACGATTTATTAAACGAGGAAAAAGAGCAATCATAACTGCCGTAGTTGAGTTGGCTAAAACAAAAAACAAGCTCACTAACTCTAAGCTAATAAACTGACTAATAAAATTAGATTGAATAAAGGCTGGTAAAGCAACCGAGATAGCTAAAATAAAGCCCACTAAGTACATGATGAGGCGTTGTTTTCTATTAGCTTTGTCTTTTAGACGGAACCAGGACATGTGATTTAAAAAATAATATTAAAGATATAATAATTATAATTAAAGAAACTATTTGTGGCCAACGGAGCCCAAGCAGAATAGGAGTTTTATCAATTCGTATAAATTCCAGAAAGAAACGTAAAACCGAATAAGAAATTAAATAAATAAAAACTTGGTTTTTATAAAAGTTTGGGCAAACAGTTTGTTTCTTTAAAAAACGAATGGTTAAAAATAATAAGTTTAAAAAAATTATTATTAAGCCTAAACTTTCATATAAAAAAGTTGGTTGGAAATAAGTATATGATAAATAATCTGCCGGACGATGACTTATATCAATGGGAATTCCCCAAGCTAAATTTGTTGGCCGGCCGAATAGTTCTTGGTTAAAATAATTTCCCCAACGACCAATGGCTTGGGCTAAGGGCAAGACTGTGGCTGTTAAAGCGCTTAAAGCCCAAAAGTTTAACTGCTGTTTTTTGCTAAAAAAATAAAGAACAAATAAACCGGCGATGATCGCGCCATGAATAGCTAAACCACCTTCCCAAATATAAAATATTTTAATCGGATATTTTAAATAATAAGGTAGTTCAAGCAGAACATCATAAAGTCGCGCGCCCAAAAGGCCAATAATTATTAACCAAAAAGCTAAATCAAGCACCACTTCTTTTTTTAGTTGATAATATTTGGCCAGTTTCAAGGCAACCAGTAGAGCTAGAGTAGCGCCCAAAACAATTAATAGGCCATACCATTTTAAAGTTAAAGATCCTAAAGAAAAAATATTTGGACTAGGAGAAAAGTTATGTAAGAAACTAATCATAGTTTTATCATAGTTAGTATTTTACCAATTTTTAGATAAATAAGCAAAAGATAAAAAACATTTTTTGGATTAAGAAATTAAAAAACAAGCCCGATTAAAGTGCTTGTTTTATTTTTATTATATTGTTTTATTGGTTAATTGATTTGTCACCCTTAATTGTTTTTATCGCTTTAAATTTAGTGCGGACGGAGAGACTCGAACTCTCAAGGGTCACCCCGCTTGGTCCTAAGCCAAGTGCGTCTACCAGTTTCGCCACGTCCGCTTTCTTTTTTATCTTAAATGATTATTTATATAAAGTAAAGATTTATTAAATGATTATTCATATAAAGTCAAGATTGTGCTATAATTTAATTATCTTGTAAAATTAATATTAATTAATAATAAATTAAAATATAAAATATGGCAAAAAGAAAATTTGTTAAATTTTTTGAAGAAATTTCCATTGAAGATGTCCCGCAAGTGGGCGGTAAAAATGCTTCTTTAGGAGAGATGTATGTTGATTTATCAAAGAAGGGTTTACGCATTCCCAATGGCTTTGCTACCACGGCCGATGCGTATCGTTATTTTTTAGATTCGGCTGGTTTAAAAAATAAAATCAGAAAAATTTTACGTGGTTTAGATACTCATAATGTAAAAGATTTAATGATGCGTGGTCAAGAGATTCGTGAATTGATTCTCAGTACCCCTTTCCCCAAAGATTTAGCTCAAGAGATTGTCTCGGCCTATAAAGATTTATCAAGTAGCTATAAAAAGCGAGCGATTGATGTGGCTGTTCGCTCCAGCGCTACAGCTGAGGATTTACCAGATGCTTCTTTTGCCGGGCAACAAGAAACTTTTTTAAATATTGTTGGTGAGAAACAATTATTAGTAGCCGTAAAAAAATGTATTGCTTCTTTATTTACTAACCGTGCCATTTCTTACCGCGTTGATAAAAAGTTTAGTCATTTTTCTGTAGCCTTATCAGTGGGAGTGCAAAAAATGGTCCGGGCTGATTTAGGATCATCAGGAGTAATGTTCACCATTGATACAGAATCAGGTTTTAAAGATGCAATTTTAATTAATTCTATCTATGGCTTGGGTGAAAATATTGTTCAAGGAAAAGTGAACCCGGATGAATTTTATTTTTTCAAACCTACCCAAACAATTATTTCAAAAAATATTGGTCAAAAAGCCATTAAAATGGTTTATGACCTAAAAGGAAAAAGACCGGTCAAAAACTTGCCTGTTTCCGCAGCTGATCGCTTAAAGCCATCAATCACTGACAAACAAGTAATTCAATTAGCTAAGTGGGGTTTAATAATTGAGGAACACTATAAACGCCCCATGGATATTGAATGGGCGCTTGATGGTCGAACGAATGAATTGTTCATTACTCAAGCTCGACCAGAAACCGTTCAAAGTATTGTGAACCCGAATGTGATTGAAAGATATAAATTGGAAAAGAAAAGTCAGTTAATTTGTTCTGGACAAAGTGTTGGCCATAAAATTGGTACTGGAGTATCTCACCGAATCATGAGCGTCAAAGATATTACCAAATTTAGACCAGGAGAAGTTCTAGTTACTGACATGACTGATCCTGATTGGGAGCCGATTATGAAAATTGCCTCTGCTATTGTGACTGATAAAGGGGGACGCACTTGTCACGCCGCCATTGTTTCTCGAGAATTGGGCATTCCTTGTATAGTGGGAACTAAAAATGTTACTAAGAAAATAAAAAACGGGCGCAAAGTAACAGTCAATTGCGCCGAAGGTGAAGTTGGATATGTTTATGATGGCATCTTGCCCTTTAAAATTGAAAAAACAAACATTAAAGATTTGAAAAAGCCGAAAACAAAAATCATGTTAAATATTGGTGAACCTAATAAGGCCTTTTTGAACTCTTTTATCCCTAATGACGGAGTTGGTTTGGCACGTTTAGAGTTCATTATCAGTAACTACATCAAAATTCATCCCTTGGCTTTGGTTAATTATAATCGTTTACAAGATAAAAACGCCAAGAAAAAAATTGATGAGCTAACCGCTTCTTATGATAACAAAAAACAATATTTTGTTGATCGTTTAGCGCAAGGTATTGCTATGATTGCCGCTGCTTTTTATCCCAAGGAAGTGATTTTACGATTAAGTGATTTCAAGAGTAATGAATATGCTAACTTAATTGGTGGTCAGGCCTATGAACCAATAGAAGCTAATCCAATGATTGGTTACCGTGGCGCGAGTCGTTATTATTCAAAGAGCTTTTTGCCTGCTTTTAAACTTGAATGTCAGGCAATCAAAATGGTGCGCGAGAAAATGAAGTTAAATAATATTAAAATAATGGTGCCATTTTGTCGAACAATTGAAGAAGGTAAGGCAGTGTTAAAAATTATGGAAGACAATGGTCTAAAAAGAGGCGAAAATGGTTTACAAGTTTATGTGATGGCGGAAATTCCCGCGAATGTAGTATTGGCTGAACAGTTTTGCAAGATTTTTGACGGCTTTTCAATCGGTTCAAATGATTTAACTCAATTAGCCTTAGGAATTGATCGAGATTCGGGCGGTACTCTGGAAATTTTGGGCAGTTCTGATGAAAGAAATGAAGCAGTTAAAATTTTAATTAAAAATTTGATTTCTGTTGCCAAGAAAAATAAACGCAAAGTTGGTATTTGCGGTCAAGGACCAAGCGACTTCCCTGACTTTGCTAACTTTTTAGTGGAACAGGGAATAGATAGTCTATCATTAATTCCTGATTCGGCTATTTCAACTATGATAGAAGTTTATAAAAAGGAAAAGCAGTTAAAACGTCGTCGCGGCGTATTAGGTTTATTTACTTTTTAGTCTGATAAGCTACTTGCTTTGATTAAGAATTTTTTCGTTAATCAAGAATCCCTTAATTAACTAAGAATCCTTAAATTAAAATTGTCAAAATAACTAAAAACACTCCGGTTAAGGAGTGTTTTTGATAGGTTATATTAATTTGAAAATTATTCAATTACTTTAATTTCGGCTACTTTAACGCCAAATTTTTTCGCATCGTCGTAATTTATCATCCAAATATCAACACGATCCGGATATCTTTTATTCATTCGGTCACGAACAATAAAGACGCGGTCGCCAAACAATTCTGGAATCATTACTTTAGTACCAAACTTTAAAAAGTTAGCTGCAATTGTATCTTCAACGCCGTGTTCACAAACATTAAAGCCGTTAGCCGTAATACAAGGTGTGTCATCAGTTTGGCGCGGATCAGAGTTATAGGCTGTCATGACATGTGTACTGGTGCGAATAACTTTTGGTCCAACTTCAGCACTGGTTGTAGCGGTTTCGGTTATTTCATTATCAAGAGGAGTGGCTTCCTTAGCAAGAGTTTTGTTTGCATTAGTTTTATTCGCTATTACCTTGTTTGCCATTGGATTAGATTTTTGAGCAACTAGATTAGTCTCCTCTTCATTAATAATTGGGTTTTCAACGTTAGTTGTGTTTTCAGCTAAGACAATTTCTTCCTCGGTTTCTACTTTTTCTATAATTTCCTTAATTCTTAGCTCTTCCTCATTAGCATTATTATCTTCAATATTAATATCTTCGTGTGCCAGAGGCATTTCCCAGGGCTCAGTTTGAGCATTAGTTTGATGAATCTTTATCTCCGCAGTAACAATTTCATTGGTTGAAGCCTGTTTTATAGCATCTTCAGCTAGTGCTGGGGCATAAAAAAGAACAAACTGAAAAACACAGGCGATGGTTATATATAAAACAAGTCCTTGCCTACTACTGAGAGGGACAATCTCTTCTTTAATAGTTTGTAATATCGACATATTTATTTAATATTAGCTAAATAAAAAACCCCTAGCAGTTTATCAAATAATTATGATCAAGCTAGGGATTTCTTAACGTATCATCTTAGCATATAAAGAGAGACAGGTCAAGGTAAAAAATTTTTTGTCTGATTTTGTTAATATTGACAAAATTTGTTTTATATGATATAATATAAGCAAGAAAAATGATCTTTAAAAAATAAATAAACTAAAAAATATAGGAAAAAATGAAGAAAATGTTAGTATTTTTGGCCTTGGTTACCGGAATGGGAATCAGCCAGCAGCATGTATTCGGACAGATGACTAGACAAGAGAAAAGTCAACTAGAACTCCTTGAGAGTGAAATAACTAAGTTAGAAAATTCCATAAATCAGGACGTGAAAGCTTTTGAAAAAAGTAAACGCGAAGCTCAGTTTGAACTCGGAAGAGAATTAGGCAGACTTGAAATTCAGGCCGATCCCAAAAGAGCAGCTTCGGTTGACGAAATTGAATGGCTAAAAAAGGAAATGGAGAGAGTTAGACTTCAAATTGATTCAGTTGAATCATCAACGCCGTATAGCTTTGAGCTTGAGTATAAAAAAGAAAAACTTTTTCTACTCCAGGAACAAAGAGAGGAAATGATCCAACGCTTTCTTTCTCCGAATCTAGCTATTCCCAGAGAAATGGGACGGTTGACGAAAAATCGTCGTCAACGAGCCAATGTCATTCGTAGAGAAGAGTTAGGTCTTATGAGAAGTGAGAACAATATTAGGAGTCTTGACACTGCCGTTGATCAAACTATTGCGCCGAAGGGATTTAAGATTATCTTTGATAACAAGTATAGTCTTAATACAACTTTTAGACTGATTCCTCTTGATGGCGGCGAAAGATTAGCGATTAATTTGGCCCCCAGAACTAAACAGTATGTAGATGTTCTGTCGGGCAGATATCTTGTTGAATTCATTGTCAACGGAAGGAAATGGGATGAACTCACCTCTCCATTAACAATTGACGGGACTAAACACTCTTATGAAAAGGAAGAATGTTTTGGCTTTGTCTATAAGTCGGAGTTTTGAAAGATTTAAAAAATCATTCGCGTACATTTAAAAAAGGAGTATCAAACGATACTCCTCTTTTTTTATTTAAAAATTAATTAGGGAATTCTTTTAGGAAATTCTTTGTTCAGTTTATTAACCGCTTGTTCCGCCTCCACCACCAACACCCCCGCCTAAAGGTAAAATTCTGAAAATAAACCAAGTGATAGTATAAGCAGCAATCACAATTATTAAACCAATGATGGCCGCCTTAATTGAAGCAGTCGCTTTTTTAATTTGTTCTTCATTACCTTGCGCTGTCATCCATTTGAAACCGGCTATTAAAGTTAAAACTAAAAAGATGATCGCTAAGAAACTTAAAACAGTCTGCACTCCGCGCGCAACCAAAACACCAACACTGATATCACCTAAATTAGCAGCATCAGCCGCCTCCTTGGTCATATCATTCATTTCTCGCGGATTATTTATTAAACCCATTGACGCATTTGATGGCTGGGTGTCTGGCTGAGCATTAACCAAAGTTAAATTCAAAAAAGCGAAAGTTAGAACAATTATTAAGCTAATAATTTTTTTCATAAATTTATTCATTTATTTACCCAAAACTAAACGTTCAAAGATAAATTTCCAAATTGCCCAAGCTGAAAGAGTCAAAATAAGACCAATTGTCGCCGCCTTAATAGTGGCGGTTGCTTTCTTAATCTTTTCTTCATTACCCGAGGAAGTCATCCAGGTAAAACCGGCGATAACCATTAAAATGACAAAAATGACCCCTAAAATACTAGTGAAAGCCCTAATTATTAAGCCAACTATTCGGGGAGCGGAAGCGGTTTGTTCATCAGTTACATAACCTCCTTCTTGGGCTATATTCTGTAATCTGTCTAACATTTGATTATCAGAAGCGCTAGTAGATACATCAGAGGTTTGTGCCTGAAGTGGAGTGATTATTAAAAAGGAAAATAAAAATAAACAAGCTATAATTGAAAAAGTAATTTTTAGGAAATTTTTCATAAACTATTATTGAATTAAATTAGCTAAGACTTTTGATATCCAAGAACTAAGGGCATAAGCGCCTAAAACAATAAATAAACCAATTAAAAGTGATTTAATTTTTTCTTGTGATTCAGCAACTATTTGCGCATTTCCACCAGCACGCATCCAAGCTTGTCCGGCTAAAAATAAATAAATCATGAAAACAGTTCCCAGAGCAGCTAAAACAATTCTAATAATTCGAGCAATTATTACTTCTAAAGTATCAGCTTGTGAATAACCACTTTGACTGGAAATGGCATTAACATTATTTTGCAAATCCTTTTGTTTGTCAGATTTTAAAATTTGCCCTTGCGCTACTAAAGTGCCGACTGAAAAAATAAAGAAACTTATGGCAAGAATGGTACAAATTTTTTTTAGATTCCACATAAATCTTTTTTGAAACTAGAAATTTAATCCAAGCTAAATATTTAATTCAAACGTCCGACAATAAAGAAAGTAATCGCGTAAGCCGCCAGCGTTATTATTAAGCCAATTAAAGCATCTGTTAAAATGTTTTTGGCTTTTTTTACTCTTTCTTGATTACCTTCAGCTATCATCCATCTAAAGCCACCATAAATTACAAAGCCAAAGAATATAACTCCAACCCAAGTTAAAACAGTTAAGATTACTCGGGAAATAATATTATCAACAGTGTCAGCGCCTGGACCGGTTTCAAAGCCGGCTTCATCAGCAGTTGTATCTAAGCCGCTATCTTTTTGGAAATTATAAGCATTGGCGTAATTGTAGGTGGAACTTAATTGTCCATAAATAAAAATTGGCGCCAAAATTAAAATTAGCGCCCAAGCCGACCAGGTTTTTTTGTTGAATATTTTTTTCATCTTTATTAGCTTAAAATTTCAGTACCGATAAAGGAGGTAATCGCGTAAGCGGCTAAAGTTATAATTAAGCCGATTGTGGCGTTGATTAACAAATTTTTTGCCTTTGACACCTGTTGTTCATTGCCTTGCGCCGTCATCCAAAGAATACCGGCGTAAATCATTAAAATGAAAAATAAGACACCGACAAAGGATAAGAGAATGCTAATAATTTGTCCAACTTTGGTTTGAATAAAGTTGTCATCAACACTTTGTCCTTGATAAGCCTCAACTTCTCCTGCTGAATCTTCTAGACCGGCTAAGGGATCATTTGTAATAGCGTTAGCGGTATGAGTGGCAAGGGGACAAAAAAAGAATACACCACTAAAAAAGGCTAAAAATAAAATCCACGAAAATAATGAGCTTTTCTTCATAAAGAAAATTTTTACACTGGCCTAAAAACAAAAAATTTGTGTTTAGGCCAGTGATTCCCATATAAAAAATGAGAATCACATATTTATTACATGCCTGTGGTAGTATTGTAAAGAGAACCGACAATGAAGTTGGCAAGAGCCCAAGATAAGAAGATGATTGCTAAACCGATAACACCGGCTCCAATCATTTTTTTCGCTTGTGAGACCTTGTCTTCGTTTCCTCCAGCCGTCATCCAAGTGAAACCACCCATTAAAATGATGGCTAAAGCGATAACGCCTAAGAAGCCTAGGGCAATGTTAATAATACGACCAACTACCGTTCTCGGATCTTCATTTCCTAATGTGCCGTTTAAGCCATCATCAACTTGTTGTAAACCGAAATCACCAGGAGTTGTCTGCGCAGCTACTGGCAAAGCAAGCATGGGCATTAATAGAAAAGAAAGAATAGCAAAAGATAGTAAGAATTTAGAGATTTTATTCATATTTTCACCCCCTTTCTTTAATGATAATAAATTTTATTTTACACCTTTAATCCTAGCATATATTTTAAAATAAGACAAACAATAATTCTTGTGATAGAATAGAGTTGCGTATAAGATAAAGGGCTTATGTTAGGAAAAATAAAAAATTTAAAATTTGTCAATATATTTTGGCCTTTTTTTTATTTGTTGGTTTTTATCATCTTAATAAAAAATGGTTTTTCCTATCTTGATCCTGATTTAGGTTGGCACTTAAAGGTTGGAGAAGAAGCTTTTTTAAATAAAGCGGCGCCAACTGCTAATCTCTATAATTATACTTATACCGGGAATTGGGTTAATCATGAATGGTTAAGTGATATTGTTCTTTTCCGTCTTTATGAAACTGTTGGTTATGAATTTATTGTTATTTTATTTGCCCTTTTGATTGTTATCGCGCTCATAATATTAAATGTTTTTATTTACAAGAACGCGCGCACAAAAATTTTGTGGCCTATTTTAGCCGGTTTACAATTATTTGGCTTGATGGCTTCTTTGCCTCATTTAGGGGTGAGAATGCAAGAATTGGCCTGGCTGTTTGTTTTATTTATTTTGATAATTATTCATTATTATCACAAAACCGAAAATTGGCGCTATTTGTTATTTTTGCCGCCCCTATTTTTAGCTTGGGCTAATTTACATGGCAGTTTCTTGATTGGTTTTTTTCTCCTCGGTTCTTTTTGGGGATTACAGATTTTTTTACAACTTTATTTTAAAAGTCGTTTAGCACAAAAAATTATTTTAAAACGCGGCCTAAGCTGGTCAGCGATTAAAATTTTTGGTTTATTTATTGCATTGGCTTGGACCGCTACCTTATTAAACCCTTATCACTTAGGTCTTTATGAATTTTTAAGTGGCTATCGCAATTTAGCTTATTTATCTTTAATTAAAGAATGGCTACCACAATCAAATTTTCCTTTTCATTATGATCAATTAATTTATTTGGCTTTAGGAATAATCGCGGTTATTTTTTATAGTCTTGATCGTTTGCGCGCTAAAAAAGCCCTAGATGTTTGGTCCTTATTTTTAGTAATTGTTTTTTCCTTTTTCGCTTTTAAATCAAGACGACATTTCCCCTTATTTTTTATCACTACTTTGCCCTTTTTAGTTTATTTTAATAGCGCTTTTTTTGCTAAAATAAAAATAGCTTATCAACGTCTCCTTTTTGCCTTAGTATTTTTTTGTTTATTTTTAGTTAGCGCGGAGCAATTAATTATTACTAAATTTAATAAAAATCCTTTTCAGTCTTATTGCCATAAATATCCTTGCGCAGCGGTTGAGTTTTTAAAAGACAATCAACATTATTTAGAGTATAATATTTTTAATAGCTATATTTGGGGCGGATATTTAATTTGGAATTTACCTGAGAAAAAAATCTTTATTGACGGACGTTTGCCGCAAGTTAATTTTGCCGGACAAAGTTTTATAGAAGAATATTTTGACTTTTTTAAAAGCGAAATCAATCACGCGGAAAAATTGGCCAGCCATGATATTCGTTTAGTTTTGATGGAAGCTAAGGATATTGATCTGGTTGCTAGAAAATGGGAGAAAATTTTTTTCCATATTAAAGATGAGGATTTAAAGGCTCATAACAGTTTACGCGATTATTTAGAAAACTCTTCAAGCTGGAAAATTATTTATGAAGATTCAACCGCTAAAATATATTTTTTAGAGAATCAAGATTAGCTAAAGACTTAAAGGATAATAATTGATTATGAAATAAAAGAATATTGATTTATATTGATTAATTATGAAAATTGAAATTTTTTTGCCAATCAAAAACGAGGGTTTAATTTTGAACAGTAATCTAAAAAAATTATTAGATTATTTATTTTTAGAATTTAAGGATTATGATTGGCAAGTCGTGGGTGTGGTTAATAATTCTACTGATAATTCTCTGCAAATTGTGCAGGATTATGAAAAGCGTCAGCCAATTAAAGTAAAAGCGCTTTCAATTTCTCAGCCCGGTAAAGGGCGAGCCTTAAAAACTGCTTGGCGAGCAAGTCAGGCTGATATTTTAGTATTTATGGATGCTGATTTAGCGGTTGACTTAGAGGCAACCAAACACTTAATTTTGCCAATCATTAATCAAGAAGCTGATTTAGTGGTTGGCTCGCGTTTTCTGCAAGACTCCTTAGCACAAAGATCAAAAAGACGAGGATTTTTGTCTCGAAGTTATGTTATATTTTCTAATTTTATTTTAAATCATCAGCAAACCGATATTCAGTGTGGGTTTAAAGCTATTAAAAAAGAAGCTTTCCAGCAAATTGAAAAATATTTACAAGATGATTATTGGTTTTTTGATACTGAGTTAGTGGTTTTAGCTCGTTTAGCAAATTTAAGAATCAAAACAATCCCCGTTAAATGGCGCGAGAATAGGACTGATAGGCAAAAAAGTAATGTTAAGATTTTCCAAGATACTTTTGAATTTATTAAAAATGTAATTTGCTTTAAAATAAGACTTAAGAAAATTAAAAAATATTTAAGTAAAGATTTATAGTGGCCGTCTTTTGTTTATCCGTCGTGTTAGTTAGTGTAACAGTGATTAAGCCAAAATTTATATTTTTAAAAGATAATTTATTTAAAGTCGCATAAATAGAAGCGGCTTTTTTTAAATTTAAAATTTGTTTTTGGCTTAAATAATTGTCAGTATACAGTTTATAATTTATTGAGCGCGTTTTAATTTTAATTAAACGTGTTTTAATTTCAAATAAAAATATAATTCCGTTCTTTTGAGCAATCAAATCTAATTCTAAATGTCCCAAGTGTAAATTTTGCGCTTTTATTATATAACCTTTATTGCGTAAATAATTTTTAGCCAGCTCTTCTCCCCAAGCGCCAAGCCGTTTATTTTTCATACACTTTTAATTTATCTGTATTTTATGTTCCCTTAAATAAAAGCAAGCTCCAAAAAAGGAGCTCGTTTTATTTAAATATGATTAGAAGATTCAAAAAATTAAGGTAGACAAAAATTAAGGTAGGTATTTTTTTATTTCTTTTTCCGCTTCAAACATTTTTCTTTTTTCTGGAATTTCTTTTATTTTTTTAAGAATAAAAAACAACCAAACAACTAAACCAATAAACCAAATAGCGAGCCAAAAACGAGCGGTAAAGAAAGGAACATTTTCGTAATAGAAAAATAGAAATATTAAACCAATAAAAAAGTTAGCCACGGAAAAATCATAAAGATTATTTAAGATTTTTTTAAAGAAACCACCGCGACGTTTTAAGATAAAGCTGACTATTCCTAAAATAAAAATTAAAGCTACAAAGCTAATTAAAACAATAAAACCCAATCGAGATAATGGTTCAGGATAGACAGTAAACCAATATTTAATCGTAAAAAGATTTTTCATAGCAGTTCATTTATTAAGTAATTAATCATTCGGTATTTAACTGAGCCGAATTTTATAGTTTAGTTAATTTTTATAATTTAGTCAAAATTAAACCGTAGTGATAAGGGCCGGCCGCAAATTCTTCCTTAATGTCAAAGCCAAGTTTATGAGCGGCTGTTTTTAAGGAAGCTAACTTAAGGCGTCTTTCTGGTTTTGGTCCAATCGGTGTGTCAGCACTGTTCCAATCAACGATTAAAAGTTTTCCGCCAATTTTTAACATGCGCCAGGCTTCGCGTAAAATATTAGCCCGATTATTTGATTGATGGAGAACATTAACTAGTAGGGCGGCATCTAAAGTATTAGCTTCAATTTTAGTTCCTTTAAATATTTCCAAATTGCTCCAAATAGTGATAACTTGCGGTAAATTTTCTTTAGTTGCGCGCGCTTTAATTTCTTGCAAAGTTGATTTTAAAATATCAACCGCGTAAACTTTTCCGGAACGTCCAACCAAGCGAGCGATGGGAAAGACAAAAAAACCGAAATTACCACAACCTAATTCCGCCACAATCTGTCTTTCTCCTATGGACATTTTATGCAAAATAGTCGCAATGTCAAATAAAGCGCTTTTTTTTATCTCGAGCATATAAATAATTTTATTTTTTTATTTAATATTAGATAAATTAAATAAAATCTATTCAACTAAAATTTGTCTAATAATAATATTTTCCCGACTGTATTTTTTCTTAGCACTAACTTCAATAGTATTTACTCCTTTTTTTAAATCAACTAATTTAGAAAATTCGCCATTAGTATCACTTAAAATCAGTTCGCCATTTATTTTTATTTCCGCCTCTTTTTCTGTTTGTCCGATCACCATTAAGGATGATTCTTGAACTGATAAGTCGCTATCAGGTTGAAGTAGAGTTAATTTTGGTGGCAAAATAATTTTATTAAAGTAAAAAATCAGGTATAAAAAACAAATTATGATTGCCAAACTGATAATTATATTTCTGATTATTTTAGGAAAAACTCGTAAGCGACTTTTTTTTAGAATTTTCTGTGAAAAAGGATCAGTGCTTTTTAGTTCATCTTGTAAATCTGATAATAGACTGGGATGAGATGATAAATCAACTTCTAAAAATTCAGCATATTTTTTCAAATAATTTTTCGCATACAAACCAGCCGGTAAAAGATCTAAGTCTTCTGTTTCTAAAGCCAATAAATATTCACGACGAATTTTTAGTTTTTCGGCGACAGTTTCTAAACTTAGATTTTTAAAATTACGAGCCCTTCTCAGTTCTTCTCCCCAGCTATCCTCAGTTATTATTTTTTTGGGAACAAAAGAGTTCATGCTTATCTACTTAAATTTACTGTTCCGTTAAAAGAAAACTTGCCCTGTGCGCCTAAAGTATCGGCAACAAATTTGATTATTAGCCAGCTGGAAAAAACAATTATTAACCCAATGATAGCTGCTATTAATGTCCTTTTTGCTTTTGCAATTTTATCGCTTGAGCCGGCGGAAATTAAAAACATTACTCCTCCGTAAACAAACATTATTAAAGCTAAAGAGCCGACTAAACCAAGAATTAACTGCGCAATATTAATTGCTAGAGTAACCAAATCACTCACTGCGTAGTCGCCGCAGTAGGTTCCATCTTTACAAGTAGTATCTCCGGTGGCGGCTGGCATTATTCCTCCTTGAGCTAAAGCATTTTCTATTAAGGGCGAATTATTGATAGTAAAAATTCCAAGAAAAAATAAGATACTGAAAAGCGAGGTAATGAATAGACTTTTTTTAAACATATTTTTAATAAATAGTTTGTTGTACTCGAGAGGCAGTGGTATTTAAAATATTGGGCATTCTATCAGCGGTGTTAATTAGGACTGCGTCAATCATTTCTTTAATGGCGTTTTCGGCCGCGACTACATTCATGCCTTGATACCAACTGCGAGCCGTTAATACTTGATCAGCAAAGACACCAATCTCATCATCATTTCTTTGATTGGAGATTAAGGAGCGAAGTGCAGTGGGTTTTTTAGTTTTTTCTAAATAAGAACCAACTTGTTCGCTTTTAGTCATGAATTGTACAAAGTCCCAAGCTTCATTGATATGAGCGCTTTTTTTAGAAACAGTTTCCACCCAGTAATTAGCAAAATTAATATTAGTAGGCGGGTTGCCTTCAATTTGCGGAAATTTAGAAACAGAGAAATTTAATTTTGGCGCCACTGCTTTGATTAAGGGAATATGATAAGAATAGCCAAACATAATGGCTAAATTACCACTGGAAAACATTTCTAGAGAATTTCCCAACTCATTATTCCAAGTGTAAGACTCTTTGCCGGGATTGGCAAAATCAGTGTAAAAACGTAAAGCTTCTAAGCCGGGATTATAACCGGTTTCGCGCGCAAATTCTGGAATGCTATTAAAAACTACTTGATTACTATCATTAATAATTGTGGCACCGTTTTGCATCATTAGGAGCATTAAAATATCACTATATCTTTCAATATTATTACTGCCACCCATAGCCACTCCAGATTGAATTAAGCCTCTTTTAGGATCTTGTTTAGTTAATTTTTTTACAGCATTTAAAAATTCACGATTCCAATAGCGTGGTACTTCGCTAATACCGGCGTTATTGAGTAAATCTTTGTTATAAAACATGGCTAAGGTATCAACTGACAATGGCAAGCCATAAACTTTGTTGTCTAAAATCACATCTTTAGCAACGACATCAACAAAATTATCTTTTATTTCTCTTAAGCTTAAACTACGATTAGTGCGCATTTGCATAATCGTTTCTTTTTTAACAGTTCCGGTAACAACCGGATAAGCCATTGTCGTTGTTTCCGGCATTGGCTCAATTTTTGTTTTATATTTTTTTATCCAAGTATTATGAATAGAAAAAATATCTGGCCCGCGATCTTCGGCTAAAGCATTAAGTAGTTCTTTCTCATATTCCTCATAACGTAATTTGCGATATTCAATATTGATAAAGGGATGTTGTAATTTATAATTAGCAATAATTTCATCAAAGGCATCTGGTCCATCAAAAACACGCCAGTAAACAAGAGTAATTGGTTTGGCCGCTTCAATAACTTTATTATCCGGTTTTTTGCAGCCAAAACCGGAGGTAATTAAGAAAATAGCCAATAGACAAAGAATGGTTATTTTTTTGAACATATTTTTATTTTTAGCTGCTTTTATTATAACAAAGATAAGGCAATAATTCCAACTTAATCAAGGCGCGGACGATATTGAATGGCCTCGGCAATATGACAACTTTTAATCGCCGAACAATTTTCTAAATCAGCAATCGTGCGTGCGATTTTAAAAATCTTAAAATAAGAACGATTTGATAAATTTAATTTTTTTGCGGCCGCACTTATTAATTCTAGACCATCGTGATTAACTCGGCAAAAAAGATTTATTTTATTTGTGGGGATGTAAGCGTTAAGTGGATAAGGAAATTCTGATAGACGTTTAGCTTGAATTTCACGCGCCCTTTTTATAGTTTCTTTCGTTTTTTCAACATTATTAACATTATCAACATCATTAATTTCAAGATTATTTAGAGCGTGATTATTTAATTCTTCAGGCGACAGATTAGAAACTTCAACTTGCAGATCAATTCTATCTAGAATAGGACCGGAAATTTTTTGTCGGTATTTATTTATTTTTTCTGGAGTGCAAAAACAATTTTTTCCTTTTATACCTTTAAAACCACAAGGACAAAGATTCATGGCTGCAATCAAAATAAACCGAGCTGGTAAAAATAGATTGCCACCAGCGCGACTGATAGTTATTTGTCCAGTTTCCAGTGGTTGCCTTAAACTTTCTATCACCGAGCGATTAAATTCAGGAAATTCATCAAGAAATAAAATACCGAGATGCGCCAAGGAAATTTCCCCGGGTCTAAATTTTGTTCCTCCACCAATCATAGCCACTGTTGAAGCACTATGATGAGGCGCGCGAAAAGGACGTTTTAAATTTAAAGAATAATTATTGGTTCTTGAATAATTATTAATTCCTGAATAATTATTGATCCCCGGTATGTCAGCGGCGCTATAAATTTGCGCGATTGCTAGTGATTCCTCGGCACTTAAAGGGGGCAAGATACTCATGGCGGCTTGCGCTAAAGAAGTTTTGCCACTCCCGGGCGGACCACTTAATAAAATATTATGACCGCCGGCAATAGCTATTTTTAAAGCCCGCTTAGCTTGTTCTTGTCCGTGAATTTTAGAAAAATCAAAAACATCACTTGCCTTGTTGCTAGTATTATTATTTAGGGGCGGATTATTTATTGACGAATTATTTATTAGTGTTTTTAGCGAGTATTTTTTAAAAATTATTTCTTTAGTTAAAGACAAGAAAAAGTCGCGCAGATTATATAAAGGAATAATGTCTAAACCAGCAACCAAACTAGCTTCTGAACAATTTTCTAAAGGTAAAAAAATTTTTTTCAAACCCTGTTTTTTGGCAGTCAGAGCCAATGCCACCGCTCCTTTTATTTTTTTTATTTCTCCAGACAAAGATAGCTCTCCCGCGATTAAGCAATCAGCCAAATTATATTTTAGTTCGTATTTTAAAGCTAAAATACTAATGGCAATCGGAACATCATAGCTTGAACCAACTTTTTTTAAGTCGGCCGGCGCTAAATTTATAGTCACCTTTCTTTTAGGAAATTCAAAATTACTGTTTTTTATTGCGCCTCTCACTCTTTCCTTAGCTTCGGTTAATGATGTATCAGGCAGACCGACGATAATCATCTGACCAAAATCACCACCACCGAGAGTAGCTTCAATTTCTACTATTTGTGCGTTAATACCAATCAGCGCTCCAGATAAAATTTTTTGAATCATAAAATTAAAATCGCCCTGCAAAGAGCGATTTTATTTTAACAGATAGCGAGTAAAGTATTGCTAAACTAATATTAAATTTTCAGTTAAATTATTTTTTACGCGGAATAAACAAACGAGAAGTAAATTAATGCGAGATTTTTTAGATTGAAAAAATTACTTTTTAAAATTATTTTCCGCTTCATCTAATTTAACACTCAAAATTTGACTGACACCATCGGTTTGCATGGTTACACCGTATAAAATACTGGCGCGACGCATTGAGGCGCGATTATGAGTAACAACAATAAACTGTGTTTTGTTTGATAAATCGTCCAAAATTTTTGCTAGGCGTTCAGAGTTTGATTCGTCTAAGGCCGCATCAACTTCATCTAAAACTACAAATGGTGATGGATTTGCGCTAATAATAGCACAAATTAAAGCAATAGCCGTTAGAGCCCTTTCTCCGCCAGATAGCATAGCCACGGTTTGAATTTTTTTGCCCGGTGGCGTAGCTTGAATATCAATACCAGCCAAACCAACCGCATTGTATTTTTTTAAGAATTTTATTTTGTTCATTTTTTCTTCCGCCGCTTTTCTCATTTCCATTTCCGCCGGTGTTAATCCTTCCTCCGTTGAATGGTTTTTATTTTGATTATTTTTATTTTCTTCTTTTTCCAAATCTTCAATCATGATTTTAGAAATTTTAGCGTTGCCACCGTTAAAAAGAATTTTAAAATAATCATTAAATTTTTCAGAGATGATTTTAAATTCCTGATCAAAACGAGATTTAATATTTAAATCAAGTTCATAAATAATCTGTTCTAAAGATTTAATGGCTTGGTTAAGATCAGTGGTTTGATTATTTAAGAAATCATAACGAGTTTTAGTTTCGGCAAATTCTTGTTCAGTTTCCGGATCAATACCACCAATTTGATCTAGTTGACTTTTCCATTGAGCAATATTTTTTTGCAAACGTTCTAAATCAACTTCATTAATCTTAATTTCCAAACGGCTAATTTCCGTAATATCTAGCTGATTGCTTCTAATATTATTTTCTAATTCTTCCAATTTTGTTTCTTGACGAGTGGCGTTAATTTTTAGCTCATTTAAATCCGAAACCACTTTAGATATTTCTTGTTGCAAAGATTGAATATTTTTTTGACAAGCAAACAGATCATTTTTTTCTTTTTCTTTGGCCGCGTTTAATTCATCTAATTTAGAAACCACTTCTTTTATCTCGGCGTTAATTTTTTCAATCGCTTTGTTAATTTCTTCCTTGTCTTCATTAATTGAATGAGCGTCAAATTTTAGTTCTGCTTTAGACATTTTTTCTTTTAGGTCAGCTAATTCTTTTTCTAAATCAGATTTTTTGTCATTTATTAGTTTAAGTCGTTCGTTAATGGTTGAATCTTTAAGACGACAAGCTTGCAGACTTTCCAAAAGACTTTGTTTTTTTTCAACTAACACCTCATCTTTAAGATCTAAAGATAGTTGTCTTTGCTTTTCTGTTAGTTCTTTCAGTTGACGATTAAGCGCCACTTTTTCATTTTCAATTTTTTGCCCATCAAATTTAGTTTGTGCCTTCTCAAGACTGACTTTTATTTCCGCTAACTCCTTGTTTAATCTTTCTTTTTTCTCCTGAATGATTCTTAATTTTTCCGTGGCTGAATTAAGACGCAACAGTTCATCATTCAAACGATCATTGAGAGCTTGTTTTTTTTCGGCTAAAGCAATAATGGCGGTTTGTGTTTCTTGAATTTGTTGAGAATCTTCATCGCTTTCGCCTGTGAGAATAACTTTAATTTTCGCTTGAAATTGAGTTTTGGCTTCATTAATTAATCGGCGTAATTTATTTAAATCAGTTTCCGTTTCTAAATCATCTAATTTTTTCAAAAATTCATTAACTATGCGACTGATTTCTTCGTTTTTTCCACCTGATTTAGCGGCTACTTTTATTTTTTCCGTGATTTGATTTAGCTTTTGATTCAAGCGGTTCATTTCCGTTTGAATATCTTGCAGTTTATTTTTTAGTTTTTCACTTTCTGTTGGCTCAATCTCTTTTTCCAGTTGAAATATATCTTCCGTGATTTTTTCTAACTCAGAATTAATTTCATTTTTTTTATTATTCAACCAAGAAACATTAAACTGTCCGCTCGCCTCCAAACTCGCCTCTAAAATCGCTTCTAACTTTGTTAATTGGCGATTCAAGTTAAGTTTTTCTTGCTCAAGATTAGAAATTGTTTTTTTGATTTCTAAACTAGCGTCAAGCTCGGCATCAATTTCTTTAAGCTGAGCAAGCAGGGATGCTTCTTCATTTTTCGGGCGACTTTTTTCCAAGGAATTTATTTCTAATACTAAATTTTCCAACTCTACTTCCAGTTCGTTTGATTTATTATTCAGCCAAGAAACATCAAATTGCCCCTGAGATTCTAATTGAAGCTCTAATTCGGCCTGAAGTTTGCTAAATTTTTTTTGTAATTGATTTTTTTGGCTTTCTAAATCACGCAAACGGGGCTGTAGTTCATTAATTTCTCGAAAATTATCAGTTGCTCGCAAACGATTTAAGTCATCATCTAATTTATCTAACTTTTTTTCTTTTTCAATCTTAACTTTTTCCAGGTCTAAATATTTATTGTTAAAATTATTCAACTGTTTATTTATGTCTTGCCAAATAAAGCTGTAGTAATCAAGTTGAGCGGCTTTTAAATTTTTTTCAATTTCATCTCGTCTTTTTAATTTATCAACTTGGCGAGTTAAACTTTTTAAACGTGGTTTTATTTCCGAAAGTAGCATGTCCACTTGTTGAAGATTTTCATAACTAGATTCTAGCTTGTTTAAAGCGGCGTCTCTTTTTATTTGGAATTGTTTAACACCCGTTGCTTCATCAAAAAAATCTTTTCTTTCCGCCGCGGAAGTATTTAAAAAATTTTCTACCATCCCTTGGCCGATAACGCTGTAAGTTTTTTGACCGAAGTTGGCTTTAGCGAGAAGCATTTGAATATCTGCCAAGCGAACACGATTATTATTAAGAAGATACTCACTCTCACCACTGCGAAAAATACGACGGGTAATCACAATTTCTTTACAAGTTTTAAGAATCTGATCAAGTTCATTATTTTTTTCCGGATCAGCTTCATCTTCTAAATAACGAGTAATTTTTTCTTCATTATTTAAAAATAAAGAAACCTCAGCAAAGCTAAGTTGATTTTTTTTATCAGAACCAGAAAAAATTACATCTTCACTTTTTTTACCACGTAAAGTTTTTAGACTTTGTTCACCCAGCGCCCAGCGAATAGCATCGGCAATATTTGATTTTCCTGAACCATTAGGTCCAACTATCGCTGTTATGCCTCTTTTTTGTCCATCAACTAAACCAGAGAAAATAAGACGATTTTTATTGGCAAACGATTTAAAACCTTGGATTTCCAGTTTTTCTAAATACATATATAATTAAGAAAAGCCTTTATCAGGCGTTTTATAACAGTTAGATTAAAGTAAAAACGGCACAAAGGCCTTAACTGTTTTTATTATAAGCTATCTAATTGATTTTTAAAAGTTTATTAGATAAGATTAATTATATGATTATTTCTTTTAGTGGAGCGCAAGGCTCGGGAAAAAGTACTATTGCTGAAAGATTAGCCAAAAAATTAGGATGGCCACGTTATTATGTGGGTGGTTTAAGGCGCGAAGCAGCCAAAAAAAGAGGCCTAACTTTATCAGAATACAATAAATTAGGCGAAACAGACCCGGAAACAGATTTAGAAGTTGATAAATATCAAGAAAAATTAGGTAAAGAACAGGATAATTTTATTATTGAAGGCCGAACTTCTTGGTACTTTATTCCGCATTCTTTCAAGATTTATTTAGATGTGGAAAAAGAGGTCGGAGCAAAAAGGATTTTTGGCCATTTACAGCAAAAAAATGACAGAAATGAAGATGTAAATTTAAAAAGCTGGGAGGATGTTTTAGCTAGCAATGAAAAGCGTTTAGAAAGCGATCGTTTACGCTATCAAAAATATTATCAAATTGATGTTAATGATTTAAAACATTATGATTTTTATCTAGATACCACCAAGTTTAATCAAGATGAGGTTTTTGCTCAGGTTTGGGAGGCTGTCAAAGAAAAATTAGGGTTAAAATAGTTAATTTATTCAAGTTTTGTCGCTTGACACGTTTTTAAAATAATTATAATATTAGACAAGATTTATAAACTAAATTTATCAGAAAAAATAATGAGATTAACCAATCTCTTTTATATTACTGAAAAATAACAATATGGTTGCAACTAAAATGGAATTAAAACCCGGCTTAACAGTCAGAGTATACCAGAAAATTAAAGAACTTAATTCTAAAGGCGAAGAAAAAGAACGAGTCCAATATTTTGAGGGCTTGATTATTGCGCGCAAACATAATAAAGAAAAGGGAGCAACGATTACGGTTCGTAAGGTTTCCGATGGTGTTGGCGTGGAAAAAATCTTTCCGCTTAATTTACCCACGATTACTAAAATTGAAATCAAGAAAGAAGCTAAGGTAAAAAAAGCGAAATTATATTATCTTCGTTCCGGCTATAAAAAAAGATTAAAAGAGAAAGTAGTAAAATAATTTTTTGCGCGAATTTATTTTCGGGCGGATGGTGGAATTGGTAGACACGCAAGCTTGAGGGGCTTGTGGCCGCAAGGCCGTGGAGGTTCAAGTCCTCTTTCGCCCACCATTCGTTCAGAAAATATTTTTTTATTTGATTAACAATTAAAATAGTATTCGGGCGCATAGCTCAGCTGGTTAGAGCACTTCGTTTACACCGAAGGGGTCCAGGGTTCGATTCCTTGTGCGCCCACCAGAACAACAAAACATCCGTCAGGGTGTTTTTTGTTTTGTTGATTATTTTAGTTAATCTAGATAGAATAAATCTAGATAAAACAATATATTATTAAAATGATAATATATATCAATTAATATGAATTAAGAATTAATATGATGAACCTAGAAAGAAACCCAAATTTTCTCAAGAATAAATATAATCTCCATAATACTGAAGAAGTGCGTTCAGCTAGTTTGAGAACTGAAAAAAGAACTGGCGAAAAAGTACCTCAAAAACCAGAGGCCCAGATTCAAAACTATTTAGACAGATTCCAAGAAATAATTAACAGACCAGATGAAAATAAAAGAGCCCAAGGACTGGAGGCGCTCAAAAAAGTATTACACAATAATCTAGTTATTAAACCAGAAGACATACCGGAAAACTATTTCAAAAATCAACAAAGGCTAGCCAGAGAACAAGGGTGGGGTGATATTGAAATAGATGACGAACAAAAAAAGCAGCGAATTGAAATAATTATAGCTGATCAAAAGAGTTCACTTGATAATTGGGTGGACTATTTATCCTCGGAAGATGCGTTGTATCCTGATTGGCTCAAATATTATGCGTTTAGAAGTATTTCTCAATTAGGTAGGTATAACAAAGAAAAGAAAGAGTTCGCTAAAAGAACAAAAAATACTACTGAACCATTTCCGGATATTAATCGTGAAGCTTTAGCTTATGTATTAGATGAAATAGTTAATAAATATCAGAGCCAAATAAAACCTAAAGAAGCATTGGAATTGAGATATCAAAAAATTGATAAAGATGAAACTCTAACAGCTAAAGGAAAAGAAAGCCGAAAGGCAGAGCAAGCACAATTTCAAGAATTTTTAAATAATGAAAATTTTGCTAAGTTATATGCTTTTGCGATTGATAAAGTAGCACCAATTAGCAAAGAAAGACTAGAAAATATTGAAGGTAAGTGGGTTAAGTATGATAAGGGCTCTGATTATCTTCCCCTAATTAAATCTTTGCAGGGACACGGCACTGGTTGGTGCACGACTGGTGAGTTAACTGCTAAAACTCAACTTCAAGAAGGCGATTTTTATGTTTATTATTCAAATGATGAAAAAAATAACCCTAATATTCCTAGAGTAGCTATTAGAATGAGCGAAAATAATATTTCAGAAATAAGAGGAGTTGCACCTAATCAAAATCTTGACCAATATATTTCTCCTGTAGTTGATAAAAAATTAGCTGAGTTTGGTCACGAAGGAGAAAGATATAAGAAGAAGTCATCTGACATGAAAATTCTAACAGATATTGATAATAGATTTAAAAAGGGAGAAGAATTAACTGAAAATGATTTAAGATTTTTGTATCAAGTAGATTCTAGAATTGAAGGTTTTGGCTATAAAAAAGATCCAAGAATTGAGGAAATATTAAACGAGCGAAATAAAAGAGAAGATTTATTCAATCTTTTTAATTGCCGACCAGAACAAATTAGTTTTACTGAGGAAGAGGCTCTGAGTGGAAATATTGTTTTTCATCATGGAGATTTAAGTCCTAAAAAAATTACCTCAGCCGAAGGATTAAAACTGCCTAACTCTATTAGTGGAAATCTTAACCTTAGAAATCTAAAATCAGCCGAAGGATTAAAACTACCTAACTCTATTAGTGGAAATCTTAATCTTAGAAATCTAAAATCAGCCGAAGGATTAACGCTGTCTAAATATATTGGTGGTAATCTTAATCTTTGTAACCTTACTTCAGCCGAAGGACTGACATTCCCTGACTCTATTGATGGGAATATTGATCTTGATAGTCTTACCTCAGCCGAAGGACTAACATTCCCTGACTCTATTGGTGGAGATCTTGTTCTTAGAAACCTTACCTCAGCCGAAGGATTAAAACTGCCTAATTCTATTGGTGGAGATCTTGTTCTTAGAAACCTTACCTCAGCCGAAGGATTAAAACTGCCTAATTCTATAAATAGAGATCTTGATTTTAGAAATCTTTTTTCAGCCGAAGGACTAACATTCCCTAACTCTATTGGCGGGAATCTTTATCTTCACAATCTTGATCTTGATAGTCTTAAATCAACTAAAGGACTAACACTGCCTAATTTTATTGGTGGGAAACTTTATCTTAGAGATGGCGAACATACTTTAGAAGACTTACATAAACTGATGAACTAATAACAAAATAAAGAGAAAATTTTATTAAGAGAAAAATTTTCTAAATGCGCTCATAAAAGCAATAAAACATCCGTTAGGGTGTTTTTTTTGTTTTGTTGATTTAGTTTGTGTTTAAGTTTTTTTGGTGATAATATGAAAGCGATTAATCTTAAAGCTAATGCGAGAAAAATTAAGCGAACAATTAAGTAAGATTTTAGTTGTCTTTCTCTTCTTTTTATCATTTTTGTTAATATTTAATATCAATGATAAAGAAGTAATATTGAGCGATGAGGAGTTAGATTTAGTGGCTAATGTCTGGGAAGAAAATAATGAAGAGTATGATTATCTAATTAATAACGAAGTAGATATTTTAGAAGATGGCTTGTTTGAGGTTATTAAAGTTGTAGATGGTGATACGATTAAGGTCAATATAAATGGTGAAGAGAAAACAGTCAGATTAATTGGGATTAACACACCAGAAGTAGTTGATCCTAGAAAAACAGTTGAATGTTTTGGTCGGGAAGCATCAGCCAAAGCTAAGGAAATTTTGGAAAATAAAAAAGTTAAGTTAGAAAGCGATTTTAGTCAAGACAATTATGATCGCTATGGGCGGCTATTGCGTTATGTATATTTGGAAGACGGATTATTTTTTAATGAATGGATGATTGAGAATGGTTATGCTTTTGAATATACTTATGAACTGCCTTATCAATATCAAACAGAATTTAAAAATGCGCAGAGATTTGCTCAGGATAATAAAATGGGATTATGGGCTGATGGTGTCTGTGATTATTTTACCGAATCAAATACAGAATTAGACAAAGAGGAAGTCAAATCAGATTCAAATAAAAATTTAAAAGATAATTTAGCTCAATTTATAAAAAATAGTATAATAAGGAATGTATGGAAAAAAGATTAATCACGCAAAGTGCCAAGGCCAGTTTTGTTTTAGGAAAAAAATTGGGCAGTCAGTTATCAGGCGGAGAGTTTTTAGCTTTGACCGGTGATTTAGGCTCGGGAAAAACCACTTTTTTACAGGGATTAGCACAAGGACTAGGTGTCTTAGCGAAAGTTAATAGTCCGACTTTTAATATTTTGAAAATTTATAAAACCAAGAAAGGGGCAACGGTTAAGAGTTTTTGTCATATTGACGCTTATCGTTTAAATTCGGCGCGTGAATTAGAAAATTTGGGTTTTGACGAACTACTTGAACAAAAAGATTTAGTCATTGCTTTGGAATGGGCCGATAAGGTAAAAAGTATTTTGCCTCAGTGCAGAATAAATATTGCTATAAAGCACAAAACAAATCAAATCAGAGAAATAAAAATTAAATCTACCATCAAAGCTATTAAATTAGATTTATAAAAAAATAGTCGCGTCAATAAATCGCCTAAACAAAAACCGTCCAAATACAATAGGACGGTTTTTGTATAATTTTCAAATTAATAAAACCTATTATCACTAATAAATTTTAAAAATTATTTTCTCTTTTTTGCGGTTTTTCTTTTAGCAGTTTTTTTCTTAGGAGCTGCTTTCTTTTTAGCAGCTTTCTTTTTTGGAGCTGCTTTCTTTTTAGCAACCTTCTTCTTAGGAGCTGCTTTCTTCACCGCTTTTTTAGCTTTTTTCTTCATAGATATCACCCCCCTTCTTGAAAAATTTTTATCATTAGAATGATGATACAAAAAAATTTTTGTAAAGAATTATCCTTACAACTATATTATACAACGATTAAAAATAAGTAGCAATAGTTTTTCCGCTTTTTTTAAAAAAATCTCCCCGACCGATTCCGAAGTCGAGGAGATTTATTTTTTATTTTCAGCAAGAAAATTTTTTCCAACCAGTTCAACTAATGTTTAAATTTGTTTTTGGAAAAAATTTTTCAATTCCGATATTTTAATTCTGGTTTGTTTCATACTATCTCGTTCACGCACTGTGACATCATCATTTTCTAAAGAATCAAAGTCAACTGTCAGACAGAAAGGTGTACCAATTTCATCTTGGCGACGATAACGTTTACCAATATTACCGTTATCATCAAATTCACAACGCCAATTATTTTTTAAATCATTATAAAGATCATGAGCTTTTTTGACTAATTCTGGCTTATTTTTAAGCAGAGGAAAGATGGCGATTTTGATTGGTGCCAGCTTTGGATTAAGGGCTAAAACAATTCTTTTTTCGCCATTAACTTCCTCTTCTTTATAAGCATCATTTAAGACTGCTAAAAATGTTCGGCCAACACCAGCGGAAGTTTCTACAACATGAGGCACAAATTTTTCATTAGTAGTTGGATCAAGATAACTTAAATCTTGTTTAGAAAATTTAGCGTGTTGAGTTAAGTCATAATTACCACGCGCATGTATACCTTCTAGTTCTTTAAAACCAAAAGGAAAATTGTATTCTATGTCATAAGCTTGTTTGGCATAAAAAACAAGATTTTCGTGTTTATGCCAACGCAAATTTTCTTTTTTTATACCCAAGTCAAGATAAAAGTTAAATCTGATTTCTTTCCACAGATCAAAATATTTATCTTCTTCTTCCGGTCTAACAAAGAATTGCATTTCCATTTGTTCAAATTCTCTAGTGCGAAAAATAAATTGACGAGCCGTGATTTCATTTCGAAACGCTTTTCCGATTTGGGCAATGCCGAAAGGAATTTTAACGCGCGCTGAGTCAACCACATTTTTAAAATTAACATAAATACCCTGACAAGTTTCGCCCCGCAAGTAAGTTGGCTCCTTAGTCCAATCACTGGTGAAATTTCCTAAATTAGATTGAACCAATAAATTAAATTTTTTTCCGGGAGTTAAATTTTTAGCGCCACAGTTCGGACATTTAATTTTATCTTTATGATTGGCAAAAATTTTATTTATTTCCTCTTCGCTCATTTTTTCATCAGCTAATATACCGGCATCTTCTAATAAAGAGTCAAGACGCAAACGACTATGACATTTTTTACATTCAGTCAAAGGATCAGAAAAACCCTTTACATGACCGGAAGCTTCCCAGATTTTGGGACTCATAAATATAGCCGAGTCTAAACCAACTACATCATCTCTTAGTTGAGTCATGGCTTTCCACCAAGCTTGTTTTATATTATTTGCTAGTTCAACTCCATAAGGGCCAAAGTCATAAATTGCGGCAAAACCATCATAAATTTCCGAAGAAGGGAAAACAAAACCCCTTCTTTTCGCTAGGGCGACTAAATTTTCTAATTTTTTTTCGTTTGCTTTCTCTTTCATATAATTAAGATTACATTTTTCCTAATTAAAATTATGCTCTTCAAAATTACGTTCTCCTAATTAAGATTACATTTCTTCCAGCACCTCAATCCCCAGAATATTTAAACCGTTTTTAATCGTTTGTGAAATCGCTCTAATAAGGGATAGGCGGGCTTTTTTTATTCTTTTCTCCGCTTTTAAAATATTAATTGCGTGATAATAATCATTAGAGAGTTGTGCTAATTCAAATAAATATTTAGTTAATTCGCTCGGATTTTTTTTATCGTTGGCAGCGATAATTATTTCCGGATAGCGAGCAATTTTTATTAATAGTTCCTTTTCTTTTATTTCCGTTAGTAAGCCTAAATTTGTTTTACCTAGAAAATAGTTGTTTGATTCTTTTCTCAAAATGCTTTTAAGACGCGCATAACTATATTCTAAATAGCAAGCAGTGTATCCTTCAAATTTTAAGGCCTCTTCAATATTAAAAGTGATGATTTTATCGGCTCCGGTTTTCAACATTTCAAATTTGATAATCGCCTTGGTCAAAGTCCAAGCTGTCTCAGCTACTTTTTCTTCGTCCCAATCCTCATGACGTTTGGCAGTTTCTTTTTCCAAACGAATTTTAATTTTATTTTTTAGTTCTTGATAAGTGATGATATTACCACTACGCGAAGACATCATGCCTTCGGGCAGGGTGACAAAGTCGTATGGCAAATGAACTAATTTTTGTTTATAACCCAGTAGTTCTAAAACCTTGAAAAGTTGTTTGAAATAAAGACTTTGTCGGACATCGACGACATAAATTGATTCCTCCAAATCAAAAAGACTGAATTTATTAACGGCTAAAGCTAAATCAGCCACTGGGTAAAGAGCTGTTCCATCAGAACGAATAATCGGCAAGATGCCTAAATTGTATTTTTCTAAATCAGCAATAATTGCCCCTTCACTTTTTTTAAGAATTCCTTTTTCCAGTAAGGAATTAACCATTTTTAAGCCTTCATCAATAACTTCGCTTTCGTAAAAATATTTGCTGAATTTAATGCCTAAGTCTTTATAAATTTCAGCATAATATTCCAAGCTCCAATTTCTGGTTTCTTTCCAAAGTTGATAATTTTCACCTTCCCGACTTTCAATATCTTGCATTATTTTCACAACTTCCGTTTGATATTCTGGTCGTTCTTTTAATTTTTGACTAGCTTCGGCATAGCATTTTCCTAATAAATAACCTTTAGGTTCGGTTTGATTAGCATAGGCAGGATTTTTTTTCCAATGCCAAAGAGTTTTAGCAACATGAATGCCAAAATCATTGAGATAAGAGACCGGAATCGCTCCGTAACCATTAGCCATTAAAAGACGATATATACTGTCGCCATAAGCAATATTACGCAAATGGCCGATATGACACTCTTTATGCGTATTACCATTGGAATATTCAATCATTATTTTTCTGCCCTCTCCGTTTTTATTATGACCGTATTTTTCTTTTTTGATTTTTATTTCTCCTAAAACTTTTTCCGCCAATAATTCTGGCTTAAAGAAAAAGTTCAAATAAGGTCCAGTAGGCTCAATTTGCGCAAAAAAAGACATAATTTCCTTGTCTTTTTTTAAAGTTTTAGCTAAGGCAAGGGCTTGATCAGCCGGATTTGAAGATTTATTTTTTGATAAATTAAAACAGGCCAAACTTAAATCGCCCAGCTCAGGACGAGGGGGATAAGAGAAAATTAAATCTTGATTACCAATGGTTGATTTTAATTTATTTTTAATTTCTGTCAGGAAGGACATAATAAGTCAAAAAATTCTTGGTAATTATTACTAATTTATGTTATAATATTATCAGAGTTTATCTAGTTTTTCAATCAACATTAATAATTAAGCTAAACTGTCAAGTTGGCTTTTAAATTTTATGTTTTCTTATCGTTCAATCTTAAAACAATCTTGGAACATCGCTTGGAAGCACAAGTATCTTTGGATTTTCGGACTCTTTGCTTCTATTGCGGCCGCCAGTGGCTCATTTGAGTACCAAATAATTTCTACTGGACTCCAAAATGGCGCTTTGGAAAATTCTTACTACCAAATTAATCATTGGTTTGCCATTTTAGCTGCCATCTCCCAATTTTTAGTTGGTTTTTCTCAGCTTTTTTCTTATGATATTTTTACGATTATCAATGTTTTATCAATCGTAATTGTTACTTTCATTTTAATTGTTTCTTTTTTTTGGTTGGCAATTTCTTCGCAAGGAGCTTTGGTTGTTAGTGTTAAAAAATTATTAACCGCTAAAAAGAAAGCGCCGGATTTAAATTTAAGAGAAAATTTAGCGGTGGGACATCGTCATTTTTGGCCGGTTTTAGGATTTAATGTTTTAGCTAAGGTAATTATTAGCTTAATTTTAATCATTGTTAGTTTACCCCTAATTTTATTAACCTTAGTCGGAACATCTTATTTAGCTTTAGTTTATACTTTAACCTTCTTAATTTTAGTTCCTATTGCCGTGTCTTGCGCTTTAATTTTAAAATATGCCATCGCTTTTCAAGTTTTAGAAAAAGGTGATTTTTTCTCCTCTATTAAGAAAGCGTGGCGACTTTTTATTGGCAGTTGGTTGATTAGTTTAGAGATGGGCATCTTATTATTTATTATCAGCTTCTTGTTTGGTTTTATTATTTTAATATTCTTAGCCCTCGTTGTTTTCCCTTATTTTATTTTTGCTTTAAGCTATGGTCTCACTTGGTTAATTATTTTATTAGGTTTGGCAACTTTAATAATTGTTATTTTGTCCGGCTCCTTTATTACCACTTTCCAAATAGCTACTTGGACTAACTTATTTTTAGAATTAAAAGGAGGAAAGGGAGAGGCTAAGTTAGAACGTTTAGCTAAACCAAAGACCAAGAAGTAAAATAATCAGTCTATCATATTGGTACGTATACGTATATGAGTAAATTAGATTCAATTGAAAGTTTAATAAATCCAAATACAGGCGACGACGAAAGCGTCGCCGGTATTTTTGCGAGCAAACAGCAGGAAATTAAAAGCAAGGAAGAAGAAAGAAAAACTCAAAGAGATGCTTATAGTCTAGGAATGGACTATGTTAGTTTAATTAAATTTCCGGTTAGCCCTGAAGCTTTAATATTAATTCCTGAAAAAAGAGCCAGGGAAATTAAGGCGGTTTGTTTTTTCTATGACGGGAAAAATATTCGTTTGGGTTGTCTTTATCCTACTCAAGAAGTAATTGAGGAAATGGAAAGACTAAAAGAACAATATTATTGTGAAACAAAACTATATTTAATTTCTCAAAACAGTTTTGAACGCGCTTTGGAAGTTTATAAAATTGTTCCTAAAGTAAAAAAATATAGTAGCGGTGTAGAAATTAGCTCTGAGCAACTTAAGAGATTTAAAGACGAATTGACTAGTTTTAAAAGTTTGAATGAAAAAATAAACGAAGTAAATATTACCGATGTTGTTACTTTAATGTTAGCGACGGCGATTAAGGTGAGCGCTAGTGATATTCATATTGAAGCTGAAGAAAGCGGTGTGGTGGTTAGAATTAGAATTGATGGTGTTTTGCAGGAAGCAGCAGTAATTGTGCGAGAAAAATGGCAAAAAATAATTTCTCGTTTAAAAATTTTAGCGCGGGTAAAAATAAATATTGATAAAAAACCGCAAGATGGTCGTTTTACAATTTATCTTGATGATCATAAAATTGATGTGCGTTGTTCTTTTTTACCAACCGCTTTTGGTGAAAGCGTGGTAATGCGTATTTTAGATGCTAAAGCTGATTCTTTAGATATTGAAAATTTAGGAATTAGACCAGAAATAGTGCCGATTTTAAAAAGAGAAATTTCTAAGCCGAATGGCTTAGTTTTGGCCACCGGGCCAACCGGTAGCGGCAAAACTACTACTTTATATTCAATTCTAAAAAAACTTAATAAGCCGGGTATAAAAATTATTACTTTAGAGGATCCGATTGAGTATCGGCTGGAAGGCATTAATCAAAGTCAGGTTGATAGAAAACAGGGCTTTAGTTTTTCTGATGGTTTAAAATCGGTTTTGCGCCAAGACCCGAATATTGTGATGGTAGGAGAAATACGCGATTTGGAAACAGCGGAAATTTCTATTCAAGCCGCTTTGACCGGTCACTTGGTTTTATCCACTTTACACACTAATGATGCTTCTGGTGTTATTCCGCGTTTAATTGATATTGGTGTAAAACCATATTTCTTAGCCCCATCTTTAAATGCAGTGATTGGGCAACGTTTAATCAGATTGCTTTGTCCTAAATGTCGACAAGAACAAACCCCGACCAAGGATGAGGAAGAAATGATTGCTAAGATTTTAGCGGTTATTTCTCCGAAAGCAGGCGTTGAAGTGCCAACAATTCTACCGACTATTTATCAGGCTGGTGAAGGTTGTGAACATTGTAACTTTACTGGCTACAAAGGACGATCTGGTATCTTTGAAATATTTACTATTACTGATAATATCCGTCAATTAACAGTTGACCAAGCGCCATCATTTAAAATATTACAACAAGCGATTGAAAATGGCATGATTACCATGTTACAAGACGGAGTATTGAAAGTTTTGGAAGGGGTAACTAGTCTAGAAGAAGTGTATCGCGTGGTTGGTAACTTTGATTATGTTGATGAGTTGTATGATATTGTTATTTCGCAAACCATTGGTCGAGGAATTAGAATTGATACAGAACAAATGGCTGAAGTAACCGACTTGGCCAAAGATATTTTAAATATTAATGATAAGGTAAAAAATTTACCCACTTCTCGTTTAATCGGTTTGACTATGGGATTAGCAGCACAAAGAGATGCCGGAGATATTCATATTGAACCAACTGAAAATAATGTGAAAGTTCGTTTTCGTATTGATGGTATAATGCACGATATTTTAACTCTGCCTAAAACCAGTTATTTGCCTTTAATATCGGAAATAAAAATTTTAGCCGGTACCCCGACTAATATTAAGAAAGCCACTTTTGACGGTCGCTTTAGTATTTATTTGCCGGAAAAGAAAAAAATTGATTGTCGTTTATCAATTATTTCCGGTGGTTATGGAGAAACAATTGTTATTCGTTTGCTTTCCACTTCGGCTGCTAATTTAGATATGGAAAAATTGGGCATTACTTCAACTTCCTTAACCGCCATGCAGAACGCGATGAAGAAAAATCGCGGTATTATTATTACTACTGGGCCAACGGGCAGCGGTAAAACCACGACTTTGTATAGTATTTTAAATAAGCTTAATAAACCTGATGTTAAGATTATTACGGTTGAAGATCCGATTGAATATCAATTGGCCGGAGTCATGCAAACGCAAATTGATGAAGCTCATGGCTATACTTTTGCCTCTGCCATGCGTTCCTTGCTTCGTCAAAATCCAAACATTATGATGATTGGGGAAATCAGAGATGCAGAAACAGCTAAGATTGCGATTGAAGCTTCAATGACTGGTCACTTAGTATTATCCACTATTCATGCCAATAGCGCTGCCAGCGCGGTTTCTCGCTTTTCCGGTTTAGGCGTTGATCGTCAGGCACTCGCTAATTCAATGGAGTTTGCGATTGGACAAAGATTAGTGAGAAGAATTTGTCCTCATTGTAAACAAGTTCATGAAGTAAATCCGGAAGATTTAAAAAGAGTAAAAGAAGCTCTTAAAGCTATTAATAATCCGGCTGTTAAAATACCTGAACAATTAACATTTTATAAAGGAGCGGGTTGCGATAAATGCGGTCAAATTGGCTACAAAGGACGAATTGGTTTGTATGAAACAATTGAGATGATTCCGGAAATCAGAAAAATAATTCAAGAAGAAAAAATAACCGACTATGAAATAGAACAAATTGCCATTAAAAATGGCATGGTTACTATGTTGCAAGATGGTATTTTAAAAGCCTTGGCCGGAGAAACTGCGCTTGAAGAAGTTTTCCGAGTCGCTTAAAATACAAATACAATATCGCTTAAAAATAAATGCAATGTCGCTCAAACTGGATATCGTTAAAATGGAAGTTGCTAAAACGCAATATCGTTTAGAACACAATTAGTTTAGGGCATGAAAATAGAAAATATATGATTGATAAAAAATTTTTAGAAACTTTACGCGCTGATTACTTGGCTAATGAAAAAGAAAGACGGCAAATTATTAATGCCTCCAATAATCTTTTATTTGAAGCAAAAAAAATAATTTTTTTATTACAACGTCAAGATTTTAAAGAAGCAGAAAAAAAGTTCGCTGAATTAGAGAGTTTATTTAAAAATTTAGCCAAAAAATTTGGCTTAGAGCGTTTAAAAAAGGAAGGAACTTATAAAGCAGCGGCTGAAGAATATTTAGAAGCAAAAACCTTGTTTTTGGTCATCAAAAAAAAGAAAATCGGACCAATTAAAGATTTGGTTTTTGATTACGAAGCTTACCTGGGAGGAATTTGCGACCTAATTGGCGAACTAGTTCGTTATGCCACGAATCAAGCGGCCAAAGGAAAGTTTGCGGAAGTTTATAAGATTAAAAAAACCGCCGAAGAAATTATGGCTCAACTGATTGATTTTGATTTAACAGGTTACTTAAGAACTAAATATGATCAAGCCCGTGGTCATTTAAGAAAACTGGAGCAAATGGCCTACGAAATTCGTCTAAGAACCGATAAATAGTTTTATGAAAATAGTAATCATTTCCGATCTTCATGATAATATTTTTAATCTGGAAAAATTGCTTAACTGGTGTCAGAAAAATAAAATCAGTAAAATAATTTGTTGTGGTGATGTTTGCAGCGCTGCCACGCTAAAATTTCTCTCCGCCCAATTTAACGGTGAGATTTTTTTAGTTTTAGGGAATGGTGATTTTTATGAGAAGAAAGATTATCAAAAAATGAAAAATGTTCGTTATTATGGTTTAGTGGGAGAAGAAAAAATTTCTGGCTTAAATTTTATTTTTTCCCACTATGAAAAAGAAATTAAGAAAGAACTTGAGGTTAGCAAAGAAAAATTTGACTTTGCTTTTTATGGTCATAGTCATAAACCCTGGTTAGAAAAAAAAGGAAAATTAATATTGGCCAACCCCGGAAACTTAGCGGGCATTTTTTATAACCCTACTTTCGCAGTTTTAGACACGACCACTAAAAATTTAGAATTAAAAATTTTAGATGAAACATTTTAAATAAATAATAGAGTTTAAGCTAAATTAGCAGGCGTTGAGTAGAAAATAAAAAATGGGGTAAAAGCCCCATTTTTGTAATTAGTAAAATTAATAATTATTGATTCAAGATTTTTTTTGAATAAATGTCAGTTGATTATTGATTCAAAATTTCTTTTAAATAAATACCAGTAAAACTTTTTTTATTTTTCGCTACTTCTAAAGGAGTGCCGGTGGCTACTAAATAACCGCCTTTTTCTCCTCCCTCAGGTCCTAAATCAATTATCCAATCAGCTGATTTGATTACATCTAAATTATGTTCAATCACTAAAACAGTATTACCCTGATCAACTAATAAGTTCAAAACTTTAAGTAGACGGTCAATATCATCAAAATGAAGACCAGTGGTTGGTTCATCTAAAATATAAAGCGTTTTGCCGGTGGAGCGACGTGCTAATTCGGTTGCTAATTTAATTCTTTGCGCTTCTCCGCCAGAAAAAGTAGTGGCACTTTGACCTAAACGAATATAACCTAAGCCAACTTTTTCTAAAGTGCTAAGCTTTTGAATGATAGATGGATTATTAACAAAAAAGCGACTGGCTTCAGAAACGGTCATTTCTAAAATTTCATAAATATTTTTTCCTTGGTATAAAACGCTTAAGACTTTTTCAGTAAATTTCTTGCCCCCGCAAACATCGCAAGTAATAAAAACATCAGATAAAAATTGCATTTCCACTTTGATTGCTCCGTCGCCCGCACAATTTTCACAACGTCCCCCGGGAACATTAAAAGAGAAGTGGCCGGCGCTTAAACCTTTTACGCGCGCTTCTGGTAACTCGGCAAAAAGATCACGGATATTAGTAAACAAACCAGTATAAGTTGCTGGATTAGAACGAGGTGTTTTACCAATTGCTGATTGATCAATGTTAATTATTTTATCAATATTTTCCACACCCAGAATTTCCTGATGAGCGCCAACATCAGTTTTAGCGCGATAAAACTTTTTACTTAAATAGTTGGCCAAAATATCATTCATTAAAGTTGATTTGCCTGAACCGGAAACTCCGGTAATCGCCACCAGTTTTCCCAAAGGAAATTTAACATCAATATTTTTTAAATTATGTTCTTTGGCGCCTTTTATTTCTAAAAATTTACCCGAGCCGGCGCGAAATTTTTTTGGTACAACAATTTTTTTGCGACCGGATAAATAAGCGCCAGTTAAAGATTGAGTTGAATTAATAATTTCTTGAGGAGCGCCACTAAATAATATCTCTCCTCCGTTTTCGCCGGCACCCGGTCCAATATCAATTAAATAGTCAGCCGCCAACATCGTGGCAGCGTCATGTTCAACAATAATTACCGTGTTACCGTTATCGCGTAAATTTTTTAAAGTATTGATTAATTTTTCATTATCTTTTTGATGTAAGCCGATTGATGGTTCATCAAGCACGTAAAGAACACCTGATAAAGCTGAGCCAACTTGAGAGGCTAGACGAATTCTTTGCGCTTCTCCGCCGGAAAGAGTTGCGGCTGAGCGGGACAGTGTTAAATAGTTTAAACCGACATCGGCCAAAAAACCAAGATTTTTATCTATTTCCTTGGCGATGGGTAATAATATTTGCGCTTGTCCATTAAAAATTTTATTGTTTTTTGTCCAATCAACAAATAATTTTTTGGCTTTCTCAATACTTAATTGAGTAATTTCAAAAATATTTAGGCCGTTAATTTTTACAGCTAAAGATTCTGGTTTTAAGCGAGCGCCAAAACATAAAGGACAAAGCGCATTATGCATGGTTTTTTCAATTTCCTGTTTAACAAAATTAGATTTAGTTTCTTGATATTTATTTTCTAAATATTTTATTATCCCCGGAAACTTTTCATCGCCTTTTAATAATAAATTTTTTATATTTAAGGGCAAATCTTTGATTGCTTCTCGCAAACTAAAATTATGGCGAGTGGCTAGATTTTCTAAGTCAGTTAAAAGACCGTTACCATTTAGATTAGAATGAGAAAGAGATTTAATTGCGCCTTCTAAAATACTTAAATTATTATTAAAAACCAGTTCTGGATCTATTTCTAAACGAACACCCAAGCCTGAACAGGTGGGACAAGCGCCATGACCAGAATTAAAAGAAAATTCTCTTGGTTCTAAACTCGGTCTTTTATAACCACAATCGGCGCAAAAGAAAGATCTTTCAATTTTGCTAGACTTAATAGTTCGCTTGCCCACGATTTTAATCTTTTTCTTTTCCTCAGCCATTTTTTTTAATTTGCTTCCACAATTAGGACAACTGGGCTCTCCGCATTTAGCATAAAGCAAACGCAAGTAATCATAGATTTCTGTAATTGTTCCGACTGTTGAACGAGGATTATGACCGACGGTGCGTTGATCAATTGAAATGGCGGGCGACAAACCCTCAATTAAATCAACATCAGGCTTATCCATCAAATCAACAAATTGACGCGCATAAGAAGACAGGGACTCAACATAACGTCTTTGTCCCTCCGCATAAATAGTATCAAAGGCGAGTGATGATTTTCCTGACCCGGAAAGTCCGGTTATTACTATGAGTTTACGACGAGGAATATCCAAACTAATATTTTTCAAATTATTAGTACGAGCACCACGAACTTTTATAAAATCAGACACCATAGTTTAAGAAAAATTAAAAATAATTATCGCGAATTATTATACAGTAAAATTAATAAAAAAACAAGACCAAAATGATCAAGTTTATTTTTAAGTTAAATCAGTTTATTGTTTCAAGTTAAATAAGGGTTTTATAAAATCGGATAAAAGAGACGAAAGAAAAAAATCATTATTTTATGGGTTATTTTGATTTTTTTATTTTCTCCTAAAAATGGCTCAGCTTCAACTTTCCATTTTTCAATAATTGTTTTTACATCATTAACTAAAGTTCTTTGCGAAGAAAGAATGCCGGCTTCAAGGTTGGGGCCGAAAGATAAGATATCTAAATTTTGCGAACCAATCATTACTTCTTTATCATCAATTAGCAGTATTTTAGCATGATTCATGGTTTTGCTTAAATAAAATTTAATGCCAATCGCTGAAAAGCGACAATAATTCAAAAAATTTACTTGATCTAAATATCTAATATCCGTATTTTTAGGAATTATTATTTCAACGTTTACTTGCCTGCGACAAGCATCATCAAGTAAAGCAATCAACCAACGAGGCGGCAAAAAATAAGGGGTGACAATTTGAATAGATTGCTTAGCATTTTTAATTTTAGCGCGATAGTGGCGGTTAAGATAATAAGGATTTTTTGCACCCAAGACATTATCAACAATAAAAGATTTAATTTTTTTTGGAAAAGGAGTAAAGCTGAATTTTAAAATTGATTGCCGCTTGCCACCGCTTTTTTTATATGAATTAGCAAACGATTTTAAGATTGGTTTTATAATTGCTCCCTGCAAGCGAATTTGCATATCACGCCAGTTACGTGATTTTTCTTTGATATTAACGCCACCTAAAAACGCAATCTTATTATCAACAATCAGAATTTTACGATGAGTACGTTTAAGCCAATGACTAAAGAAAATAAAATCTATCCCTAAGTCGCGCAGACTTTTTACTTCTTGCGTTTTTAAAGATGAACTTCCATAAGCATCGGCAATAATTACCACTTCCACACCACTTTTTACCTTTTCTTTCAGTAACTTAAAAAAATCATGAGTCTGATTAGTGTCGTTAGCAAAAATATACATTTCCAGATAAATCGATTTTTCCGCCTTAGACATGGCCGCAAACATTCCGTCCCAAGCTTTTTGTGAAGTTGTATATAAACGGTATTTCATTACTTAAACAACACCTTAAAGACGTTTTCTTATTTTAGCAACGCTTTTAAGGCGTTTCGTTTTTTATTTGTTTCTTGATAGCCAAGATCAATTATTTGTTTAGTTACTGTTTGTGATAAATAGCGTTTCGGATAAATATATTTTAAAAAATAAGAAGTATCAGGATTAATTAAAACATCACTTTCTTTTACATCATTTCTAGCTAAATTATAAAGAGCAATGCGCGCGCTTTTTAGCGCTATTTTAGTTAAAGTAAAATTTTTTTCTTTAAATTCGTTGCGATGATAAAGATTAACAGCAATTATTTTCTTTGCCCCGAGCTTTTTCAGCACTTTAATTGGCACTGGATTGCTCAAGGCTCCATCAACTAAATGCGCTTTTATTCCTTTGGGAAGATTTAAGATAATTGGTACAGACGAACTAGCTCTAACCGCTGTGGCAATGCTACCGTGAGAAAAAATAAAAGGTTCGCCGCTTGTTAAATCAGTAGCTAATATTCGTAAAGGTATTTTGGTTTGCGAGAAAGAAGCTTCACCAAATAGAAATTTTATGAATTTAATAAAACTAGGAGTATTAAAACCATCTCGGAAGTCTCGGAAATTTAAGTCAGGTAATTTAAATAAATCATTTTTATATTTTGAAAATTTGTCTGTTAGACTATCAACTTCACCATGTAGAGCATAGTAAGCAGCGACCAAAGAGCCGATTGAAGAACCACTTATATAATTAATTGGAATGTTATTTTCCTGCAATGCTTTGATTACACCTAAATGAGCAAAGCCGCGAAAAGCACCGGCGCTTAAAGCTAAACCAATTTGACATCCCTTTTTATTTTGACATCCCTTTTTATTTTGGCGACTTTTTTTATCTTGGCGCCCTTTTTTATTATTTATTTTAGCCATATTTTTTTATATTTATGTTAAAACTATAGCATGAATGCTAATTAACAACCAGTTGCTAATCAACCTGCTAATTAACTGCCAAACAAAAAAGACGGACCTCTTGGGCACCGCCTTTTTTGTCATATTACGTTAATGTAACAGAATTATTATTTTAATTTAATCAAATTATTATTAAGCTTTAGTGATATTTATTATTGAGCTTTAGTAACAATCACCGGGTTCTTATAAAGATCAGCTTGTTCAACTACAGCAATAATGAAAGTGTTGGTGCGATAATGAGTATTAGCCCAAGTATCACCAACTCTTACATCACCATTAGGGCCAAAGTTGCGACCACTGATGTAAAGAACACCCATCACTCTATTTTCTGAAGCAACATGTTGAATACGTCTTTCAATTCTAGTTACTACTGCCGGACCAATGTTCACTTCGTTACTGGTTTTACCATTAACAGTGACGCTAACATATCCGTAGTAATAAGTATCTAATATTTGTACTCTAATTTGTTGACCTTCAGTGGTGGTATAGACACCAAGCATTTTAACTTTCGGGTTAACTACTGTTCCATCAGCATATTTATAAGTAATTTTATTTTCCGCCGGGTTGTTTGAGAAACCGTAACCATTAATAGTCAAAATTTTGGTATCAGTGTTCATTGCCGCTCTTTCAATAACCGGATCAGTTTGCAAGCTATATTTTTGGTCGTTTAACCAATAGCCATATTTTATTTTAATATTGGAACTATCACCGGCAATTGCTTTCGGGGCAACCACTCTCACAATTACATCGCCATAACCTGATTCCACTAAAGAAAGAGGTTTAACTTCAACTTTTTCTTTGTTATTTAATTGGAAGATAATAGTTGTTTGTTCAACATCTAAGCCAACTCCGTTTGTCCAGAAAGTCATTTCTTCACCCGGACTAGGAATTAATGGAGTAACTGAAATTATATGAGGAATAATTTCTAAAGGCATTTGATTAGACTTTTGACCATTAACTTCAACGTTAATTTGTCCGTTTTGCGCTTCCTTAGGAACAACTACATCTAACCAGTTTCCATTCGGATCAACTTGATCTTTAGGAACATAAGATTTAGTCATCTTTCCGTTTAAGGTTGGAAATTCAACATAGATTTCACTGGCATTCTTAAAGCCTCGACCAATTAATCGGATTTTTTCACCTGGCTTAGCCGCAGCAATTTGCGCGTTGCTAACCGCCATTTTACGACTGGCAGTTGCTCTAATTGAAGTTAGAATCGGACGAGCTGTATAAGTTAGGGCATCAGCTTTTTCTGATTCATGAACACCAATTTTAACCGTTGCTTTTAATTTATTTAATTGTAAAGGAGTAACTACTTCAATTGCTTCGTAACCTTCGGCTTCATTAACTTCTTTAATAGTGCCTCTGGCGCTGGAAACAAATTTTCCTTCCTCATCATAAAAGTTTACCACTGGTCGATGAATAATACCTTTTCCATAAATAGTAATTTTATCACCAATTTGTTCGTAGCCCGGTCGGCTCCAATCTAATTGGTAAATAACCGGTTTAATGTTGTAACCTAGTTGATTAGATTTCATTTCAACCCCGTTACCGCTGGTATCATTATAATAATTTCTGACACTTAAGCGGCCGTTAGTCACCCCAACCGGTAATTTAATCACCATTTGAGTTAATTTATCATCAATAATATGAGGTTTAATCCATTTTTCTACAGTTCGACCTTCAGCATTTAGAGCGGTCACAAGAACAAAACTTTGTTCTTTGTCCGGAGAAAAACCAGTGCCATAAACAACTAGATCTTCATCAACTGATACGGGATTAGGACTAAATTCAGTAATTCTTAACATTACTTGGTAGTCAAAAGTTCCAATTGAATTACCACCCACCAAGATTCGACCCACGCCACTGAAAGTTTGGGCGGGCATATCAAAGTAAACAGTTGAATTGCTAAGATTTTTAGCCGGGAATTGTCTTACTCCGACTTGACCAGTTTGTTCATTAACATAAGGAAGTTCAATTCTGACTTCATCTAAAGTAAATAGATTACCATTTTGTAGTCTGACAGCGCGATTTAAGTCGCCGATATAACCACTAACTTTTGGAGTGATAACTGCGGCATTGTTTTCAAATAAATTGAAAGCGTCAAAATATAAAGTTGCACCATCAGGAATATTACCAACTAAAATTGATAATGAAGCTAGTCCGCTTTGAGTAGGTGTTAAAGCGACTTGCTGTCTAGTCCAGGAAGTGCCAACATTAACTTCTCTATCATCAGTTAAGCTCACAAAAGTTTCAGCGTTTTCTAATTTTAAACTAATTGTCATAGGAGCGCTGGCTTTCACATAGAAAGAGAAATTATAATTCACTCCTTGAGTGACCATAAAGCGATTTTTATCAATGGAGACAATCCCCGCATCATTTAAATATGCAGAAGTTCCATTGGCGCTGATCGCCATTGAGTAAGGACCGAAACCAAACGGAGTTTGATAACCGCGCATTAAACGATATTCACGGTTAGAATTTTCGCCTTGCCAAAAATACCAATTTAAATTGATATCTTGATTGAAACTGCCATCAGTTAAAAGATTAACAGCGGCTGCTTCAGCAGATTTAACTCCGAATACACCTGGTATTGACCAAGGCATAAAGGAGAAGACCATTGCGATAAGAGTAAAAACTCTTAAAAACTTGGTAAATCTTTGTTTGTTTTGCATATAAATTTTAGATTATTTATTTCTAAATTTTTTAAATTTTGTAAATTTTAGAGCTAATTTCAAAGCAAATAACTCTCAAATTATCCTCTTGTTTTTTACCTGAAATTATATCATATCAATTAAATTTTGTCAATACTTAATCTTGACAAGATGTGTAAAACTTATTATTTTTGCTAATTTTAAGCAATATTTTTTCTTTAATAATAGCCATTTTTATTAATATTAAAAAAGCCCAGCTATTTTTTAGCAGGGCTTATCTTCTTGAGCCGTTTTTAGAATAAAACGTAAATTTTGAAATCCGTACTTGTTCTTTTCTTCTTCAAGGACTTTCCGGTAATCAATGAAGCGCGCAATACCATCTCCAGTATTGTAATCATCAGCTATTTCATCAAAAATTTTTTCTTTATCAAAATTTGGTTTTAAAATAAACTTATCGACTATTTCGCCTAAGATTATCAAATCAATGAAAGCATGGGGTTTGCGACGTTCAGGAATCAATTTAGGTTCAATTGCCTCTTTTTGGGCAATAAATTCGTCAATTATAGCAAAAACTAATTTTGCATTTTCCCCAAAATACATGATTTACTCCTTTTTTTAGATTAATATTAGTTGACCGGTTTTAAATTTATAATGAACAAATCTAGAATTTATAATGAACAAATCTAGAATTTATAATGAACAATTGTTCCTTAATTTTATAAAAAAATATCAGAATTAGAGCAATTTAATAATAGCATTTTAATAATAGAATGTCATTAGAAATAGCTTTTTATTATATTGACATTATATTGACAATTAAATTAAAATATGCTATAATTACAATCTATAAATTCAGTACTTTGAAATAAAAAATAAACACAAATATAAACCAAAAAAAACAGAAAAATGGAAATTATCTCGAGCAACAGGAGTTTCATAGCTGCTTTAGAGCGTTTTTTATCAACTGCTTTAAAAGTAGACTACGAAAGATTGAGCAATTTGACCTTCATAGACGTGAGCACAGTTTTTAACCTTGAGCAAGTAATGACTGCTCGCACCGGTTTTTCTTTAGTAAAAGAAATCGCTGACAATCCCAAGCGGATAGCCATTTTAATCAGCAAAGAAAAAGAAAAAGATTTAATGGAGCACAATGAGTATTTCCGAGTGCTGATGGCTTATCCAAATGTGGGCTTTGTTAATGCTTTGAAGTTAAAGAGAATCCCTCGGGTTTATTTTAAACTGGCTGATGGTCGGAAAAAGAAAGACGAAGAAACAATTGCGCTTTTTGAAGCAAGACAAAAAGAAAGAGCAATTGCAACTCTTCGCTACACCATGGTCTATGCTTTGGTAGAAGGAAATTATTGCCAGGATTGGTTGACACAAGCAAACAGTCTCGGTTTTGAAGGAGATCAGGGACAAATAGTTAAAAAGGTAAAACGTTGGTTGCCTCGAATAGACGGATTCTTGCAAAACAAATTTTTTGAAGGCATCTTTGTTGATGCTTACGGAACTTTGTTTGATTCCAATTGGCAATTAAACGTTGCTGTAAAAACTGCCGTTGAGGAATTGGCTGAGCGACTTGAAAAAAAGGTCTTTATTATTTCGGATAGTGAAAAATGGTTGATTGAAAGAAAAAAATCCGAAAATGATATTACCTGGGAATCGCTTTCAAAGTATGATCTCAAGGGAACAATTCTGGAAACCGTAGTTGATAATCTGAAGGAGAAAGATTTTCTTTCCCAACATGACATTTACGCTTTCCGGTACATAACAGTCAATGAAATTGCTAGCGCAGTCAGCAAAATTACCAGCTTAACTTAAATGATCTTTTTAAAACGTCTCTTAATGAGACGTTTTTTTAAAAGTGTTTTTAGCGAAACAACATTATTTTTAAAAGCGCCCCTTAGTGAGGCGTTTTTATTTTAGAGGAAAAGAGACGTTTTTTTATTTAAGAGGCAAGAGGGGAAAAATGAGGTTTTTATTTAAGAGGTAAGGAAGATGCTAAAATTTGGCAAGGATTTTCTTTTGTCCAACCAGGATAGGGAGAAATAATTTCTAAAGTATTAAAACCAAGTTTTTTATAAAACGCCCTAGTTTTAAAATAACCATCATCTTTAGCTGTTTCCGCCAAAGTTTTGACATAGCAAATTTTGTAGCCCTTATTTGAAAATAAATTTAAAGTTTCTCTTACTAATTTGGTGCCAATGCCTTGATTTTGATATTCAGGACTTATAGCCAACCAAGTAATTTCCAAAGCCGCCAAGTCTGCCTTCCGGCAAGTCATGAAACCAATCATTATTTCATTAATAAAAGCGCCATAAAGTTCTTGACTTTCTAAATCTTTGGCTAATGATTTAAGTCCTTGTTCATTAAAATAGTCGGGTAGCTCTTTAGCTAGCTCCAAAGCGACTTTCTTTTGATTAGTTTTTTTGATTATTGTATTTTTCATAAAAATATTTTTCTATCAATATTATACATTAATTTATAAAAAATACTTAGCCCGATTAAATATTCAAGTTAAGTTGGATATTTTTAAAATTAAAAAGCATGTTAATACATGCTTTTTTATTTTTGCAGTCCCTAGGGGAATCGAACCCCTGTTGCCAGGATGAAAACCTGATGTCCTAACCACTAGACGAAGGGACCGTACTTATTATCTAATAATAAAAATGAATCAGCCAATAACTAGATTCAGAATTATTATAATTTTATTTTTAACTTTTGTCAATGATTCTTAGCTGAAGATGTTAGTAATTTTTTTACGATTTTTGTTTACGATTCTTAATCAAAGACAACAGTAATTCAACAAGATCATCAACTTAAGATGATAGAAAGCCAAATTATAAAAAAACACTCACCAAAGTGAGTGTAATTAATTATTGTCTTTGTTGAGCAGGGAGACTGCGACGACTTAACCGTAAATAAATTTCCGAACTTTTTTGTCGCTTTGACTTTTTTGTTTTTGGTCTAGAATGACCACTGTTAGTCATAAAAAGAGATGAACCTTCATGGGGTTTAGGGACTTCTGGTATATCACCAGTAATTCCGGGAATTCCAAAAATACTTTTCATTTTTTTATTTTTTTAGTTTGAGATTATTCAAAGTACTAAAGTCATTATAATTGTTTTTTAAAAAAACGCAATAAAGCGCAATAATAATGTGATAATTAAAGAAGACGATAATTAAAGTAGGGCACTAGCTTGATTGCTTTTTAAAACACTAGCTTAATTGCTTTTTAAAGATTGATGTAATATGATAAACTCATGATTATTTTAGGAGTAGAAACAAGTTGTGATGAGACAGCCGCGGCGGTTGTTAAATTAGATTCGAAAACGAATGAGATTTTAGTATTGAGTAATGTTATTTTTTCGCAAATTGCCATTCATCAAAAATTTGGTGGCGTTATTCCGGAAATTGCTGCTCGGGAACATGTTTTAACCATAATTCCAGTTATTCATGAAGCATTAAAAAAAGCAAAAATAAACCCCAAGCAACTTGATTATTTAGCAGTTACCAAGGGCCCGGGACTTATCACCTCGCTTTTAGCCGGTACCGAAACAATTAGAACCTTGGCTTATGCTTGGCAAAAACCCGTTATTGAAGTTAATCATATTGCTGGCCATATTTTTGCTAATTTTATTGAACATAAATCAGAAATTAAGTTTCCGGCTTTAATTTTGACGGTTTCTGGCGGTCATACTAACTTAGTTTTGATGAATAAGGACAAAAAAATTAGGATTATTGGTGAAACTTTAGATGATGCGGCGGGTGAAGCTTTTGATAAAGGCGCGAAAATGATGGATCTGGGTTATCCGGGTGGACCAAAAATAGCAGCCTTAGCCGAAGAATATAAGAATAAAATTAGCCAAAAATCAATAAATTCCCGAAAAGGTAGCCAGTTTGGAGTGGATAAGTTGTCCCAATCTTCAATTAATTTATCTAAATCTTCAAATAAATTATCCCAATCTAAATTTAAACCAATTAAATTGCCTCAGCCAATGATAAATAGCAATAATTATGATTTTTCCTTTTCTGGTTTGAAAACCGCTCTTTTATATCAACTTAAAGCCGATAAAAATTGGCGTCAGCGTTTAGCTGAATACGCTTTTTATTATCAAGAAGCAATTATTGAAGTATTAGCAAAAAAAACACTTAAAGCCGCGCAAGATAAAAAAGTAAAAACGGTTATGCTTTCGGGCGGCGTGAGTGCTAATACCGAATTAAGGCAAAGATTGGGACAAGTAGTGGAAAAAGAGTTGAAAAATGTTAATTTTTTAGCACCAAGGCTAGAATATACGACTGACAATGCGGCCATGATTGCTACTGCTGCTTTATTTTTAGCTAAAAATAAACAATTTAAGACTTATGCCCAGATTTCGGCTGATCCGAGTTGGAAATTAAAGTAATAATTTATTTACAATTTTCGCTAAATAAGCTAAAATTTTAAAGTAATAAGTTCGGCTCGATGGCGAAGTGGTCTAACGCTGCAGTTTGCAAAACTGTCATTCGTGGGTTCGAATCCCACTCGAGCCTCAAAAAGAAAATCTGCTCAAAGCAGATTTTTTTAAATTCTGATAATTTTTAAAATCCGGATAACTTTCCCATAAAATAACTTTTTAAATTCGGATAATTCGGATAATTTTCCGCTAAATCGTTTTACCCACAATTTGTTTCTAAAAGCTGTGGATATCTTGTGTTTTATGTGTATAAATTGGTTTTTTTAGTCTAATATAGCTTAGACTTAAAAATTTTAAAAAATAAATATTTATTTAAAATTAGATAAAAAATTAATTATCGCTAACTTTAGTCTAGGATACTTGACCCTTATATTCCAAAGTGCTATAATATTAGTAGGTTCTTTGACTAACTCCATAGACTACATTACCAATGTTGACGTGGTAAAGATTATTGAGCAAGTTAAACTAGCGTGCTAATCAAATTTTGATAATTTAACCATAAAAGGTTAAAAAGGTTAATTATCTTAAATTAGCAAAAATAATTAAAATTATAAATTTTGATTTGCTAGGAGTTGGTAGGAATACGCTCTTTAAGTCAACAAAGTAGCTTCAACTTTTCCCTGATGATACAAAAAAATGCGTCATTAGGGATGAGGCTCATACGCGGCCCAGTATTTATTAACTTTATTTTATATAATAAAAAGCGGCCCGTTATGGGCCTCTTTTTATTTTTTTGAAAACCTTGTAAGATATTTTTGTGATTCTTGTTTTAGTTTAGTTTAAGTCTAGTTTAAGTTATTATGTCTTTATCAATTGGCATTGTTGGTCTGCCAAATGTTGGCAAATCAACTTTGTTTAATTTATTAACTAAAAAAGGGGTCGAAGCGGCTAATTATCCTTTTTGTACGATTGATCCCAATGTGGGCGTAGTAAAAGTGCCTGATTTTCGTTTGGCTAAATTAGCAGCCGTTTCCAAACCGGCCAAAATTATTCCCACTACGATTGAATTTGTTGATATTGCCGGTTTAGTGGCCGGCGCGCATCAGGGTGAGGGCTTGGGTAATAAATTTTTAGCTCATATCCGCGAGTGTGATGCGATTTGCGAAGTGATTCGTGATTTTAAAGATAAAAATATTATTCATGTTAATGGTCAGGTTAATCCGATTAGTGACAAAGAAACAATTAATTTAGAACTTATTTTTGCCGACTTAGCAACAGTTGAAAAACGAAAAGAAAAATTAAGTCGTGAAGTTAAAAGTGGTGATAAAGAAGCTAAATTTAATTTAACGGTTTTAGAAAAAGTTTTTATTCATTTAAGTAAGGGCAAAGCCGTGCGTGAATTGGAATTAAGTGATGAAGAATTGGTTTTTGTTAAAACTTTAAATCTTTTAACAATTAAACCAATTTTGTATTTATTAAATATTGATGAAGAATCGGGTGAAGTTAATTTTCCTCAGGCTGATGGTGAGATTTTAAAAATAAATGTTCGTCTGGAAGAAGAAATTGTTAATTTGCCAGCCGAAGAACAAGCAGAATATATCAAAGAATTAGGTTTAAAAGAGAGTGGGTTAGACAAATTAATTAGACGCGCCTATGAATTATTGGATTTAGCCACCTTTTTTACCACCGGTCCGGATGAAACTAGAGCTTGGACCATTAAAATTGGTACTAAGGCGCCACAAGCGGCCGGGGAAATTCATACAGATTTTATTAAAGGATTTGTGCGTGCTGAAGTTATTAGTTGGGAAAAATTTGTTGAGTGTGGTGGCGAAGCAAGAGCGCGTGAACTAGGTTTGATTCGTCTAGAAGGAAAAGATTATGAAGTTAAAGATGGTGATGTTTGCAATTTTTTAATTAATAAGTAGAATAAAATAAAATAGTAATTTAACAAATAAATAATAACCTTAAAAATTTCTAGAGATGAAAAAATTTTTGTTCTTTTTACTTAAGAACCTACTTTTGATTCAGAGAATAAGTTTGATTTTGCTTTTTCTCACTCTTTCAGTAGGAATTTTCTTGATAATCTACATTTTTATAGGTAACCAAGAATTAATTTTTAGTCACTTGACTATACTTCTTCCCGGCGCTTATTTTTTATGCGAATTATTACTTTTAAGTCTTTATTACTCAATAATTATTTTAGAGCGATATCATGAATTAGATTTAAAGCAGATTAACTCCAAGCAACCAATCGCTTTTGCAAAATTAAGCCGTTTAGAAAAAAATAAATACAATATTTATATTGGAAATTTGCGTTGTTTTTGGAGCAAGGAGCCTGATTTTTTTAATGTTCAATATTTAAAGAAAGTAAAATTTATGGACTTGTTTATTAGTTTAATCTTATTGATCTCTTGGCTTTCTTTTTATGAAAATAATTTATGGGCGCTTGTTGGTATATTGGGTGCGTTATTTATAATAATAATGTTTATTCGAGAATATATTTATTCAAGAATATAAATTGGGAAATTAATGTTTTATGAATGAAGCAGTTAAAATCGTTGCGTCGTTAAACAAGGAAAATTTTAATTAAAAATAAAAGAGCCCCAACCCGGCTCTTTTTTCTTTTTGTTTTTAATTTTTATTCTTTTTCCAAAACCACGATTTCGCGAAAAACTTTTTGTCCGGCTCGTCCATAAATAATGGTCTGGCGAGAACTACAATGTTTTTTTATAAATTCATTCTCAATTAAATTAGAGGGGAAAAAATTTTTAATTTTAAAGCCGCTAATATTTGGGTTGATGGCTTTGTTGCCGTAAAAAAGTGGCCAAACCATTACCACACGCTTACCGGATTTAAGAATTTCTTTAAATTCTTTTAGAGCACCGGAATAAAGATGTTCCAATTCTTTAATAATTATTACCAAATTAAGTTGACCTCTTTGCGGACCTAAATACGGTTCAGTAATTATCGCTTGTACGCTTTCGGTTTTCAAAACTTTAGATAAGTCCAGAACATTCTTGACTAAAAATTTCATTTTTATATCTTGCTTGTCGTATAATTCTTTAATCCAGCTAATATTTTTTTTAGTATCGTCAATCGCTTTTATAGAAATGTCTGAACCAAAAATATTTTTGTGTTCCATTAAAATTGCTTCACTTAAAATAGTGCCGGAACCGCAGAAAGGATCAACAATCAAGTCGTGAGGATTATTTACTTGGGCGAGATTAATCATGATTTGAGCTAACTTGGGAGGTAGCATGCCTGATTGGTCATCGCGAGCCGGTCGCCCAAAATCACGACGCGATAAATCTTTGAAAGGTTGAACAGCTAAAGTCTCGCCGATAAAAATTTGTTTATTTTTTTCCGCCAAAACTATTTCAATACCTCTGGTTAGTAATTTATTTTGTGTCACGACCACGCTGGATAAAGTTTTTTCTTGGCTAACAACAAAACGCGAATTAATTTTTTTATCCTTAAAATATTTTTTTAACTTAATTCCTAAATCTTTCTTGTTGAAATAATAATTACCATAATCAGAAAAACCAAAATTAAATTTACCGGTCGGGCAGGCTTGTTTTTTCTCCAAGGCTAATTTTGAAACAATATTCAGCAGTTCCTCAGTTTTGTTGGTCGCTTTAATTTCTTTTTTGATTAAACCAATTTTAATCGTGCCACCTAATTTAGTAATTAAATTTGTGGGTACAATTTCACCGGCTATGTCCGCGATTAGAAAATCAGCCCCGATTAAATCCGGATTTTTTAAGTTTAAAACGGCTTGGAGTTCGGCTAATGATAAGGCAGGATTAGTCCCTAAAACAAAAAAGTATTTCATATAGCAGGATTAGTCCCTAAAACAAAAAAGTATTTCATATAATTTATATTATCTTAAAGATTTACATCTAGCAAATCTAATAAACCACTTTTAATTTTGTCGTAAAATTACGAATAATTACTAATAATATTCAGCATAGCCCAGTAAAATGCTCAGTAAAATTAAGTAAAATGTCCAATAAAAGCGGGGATTTTGGCTAATAAAAGCGGGGATTTTGGCTAAAATATGGCTCTTGCTTTTTTTCTTTTTCCGTGTTAAGATACTGGTAATAAATTAAATAAATAAATATCTTTCCCATATTTTAGATTCATTCTAAAATAATTCCCTTTTTAATAAGTGGAATTAAAGGTATTCCTTATAACCCCAAAGGTCTTGGAATACTTGGGGATTTTGTTTAAAAAGGGGTTTAAATGAGGCTTAACTTTTGGTTAAATCCATTTCAGCTCTTAGATTGTAAAATAAATATGTCAAAAACTAAGAAATCAACCAAAGGACACTATGAACTTTTATTTATAGTGCCAAATAAATTTACTGAAGATGAAACTAAACAAATTATTGCCAAAGTTGACGAAATAATTATTAAGTCTGGTGGCGAAATTACCTATCGTGAGTATTGGGGCAAGAAAAAATTAGCTTACGAAATTAAACACAATGCTTACGGCTATTATGCTTTAGTTGAATTTGATTCAGAAAAAGAAGCGGTCTTAACAATTGATCAGGACTTGCGTCTTTCTACTGATATTTTACGTCATCAAATTGTGGCCAAAAAAGTTAAATCCGAAGAAACCATAAAACGCGAACAAGAAATCAAGCAGAAAATTGAAGCGAAAAAAAAGGAAGAAGCAAAGGCCGCGATTGATAAGCAAGCGGAAAAATTAGCCGCTGCTAAAGAAAATTCTAAAAACGCTTTAAAGCGCGCCAAGAAGAGTGACTTAAAAGATTTGGATGAAAAATTGGAAGGCATTTTAAGTGCTAATGATTTATTATAATAATTCTAATTATTCGCTCTTTAAGAGCTGGATTAGAATTTTGTCAAAAATATGAATTTAAACAAAGCTATGATCATCGGTAATGTTACCCGTGATCCAGAGTTAAAAAGCACCCCTTCCGGCCAAAGCGTTGTTTCTTTCAGTGTCGCCACTAATTTAGTTTGGAATGACCAAAGTGGTAATCAACAAAAGAAAACTGAATTTCATAACATAATTGCTTGGCGTAAATTGGCCGAAATTTGTGCTAAATATTTAAGAAAAGGATCAAAAGTTTATATTGAAGGTCGTTTGCAAACCTCGGATTGGACAGGTAATGACGGCGTCAAACGATATCGCACCGAAATTGTGGCTGAAAATATGATTATGCTTGATAATAAAGCTTCCGGACCAGCGACTGGAGCTCCGGCAATGGCAAATAACCAAGAAGAAGTAATTGAAATTCCGGAAGAACCAAGTGATGAAGAAATTAGAGTGGAAAATATTCCTTTTTAAAAATCTAAATAAAAATCTAAAAATAAATATGAACAACAAGAAAAATAAAGAATGCTATTTTTGCGTAAACAATTTAGAGGTTGATTATAAAGATGTGCGTACTTTGCGTCGTTTTATTAATTTTTACCGAAAAATTTTACCGGGCAAAAGAACTGGTGTTTGCGCTTGGCATCAAAGAAAATTAGCCACGGCAATTAAAAGAGCGCGCGTCATGGCTCTTCTTTCCGCTACTCATAAATAAATTGTCGATTAAATTAAAAAGTTATGCTTAATTTTAACGAAATTAAAACTGGTCGCGTTATTAAGGTTAATGGTGAACCATATATTATTATTAAGACTGATCATCACAAGATGGGTCGCGGTGGAGCGGTTTTAAAAACTAAATGTCGCAACTTAATCAATGGAAGTATCTTAGAAAAAACTTTTCAAGGAGTTGAAAAAGCGGAAGAAGCGGAAACACAGACGAAAAAAGCTAATTTTTTGTATAAAGATAAGGATGAAGCTTTTTTCATGGATAATGAAAGTTACGAACAATTTAGTCTTCAGGTTGAAGAAATCGGTGATTCAGCTAGATTTTTAAAAGATGGAACCGATGTTGATGTTTTATACTTTGAAGGTCGTCCGGTTAGTATCAGTTTACCAATTAAAATGGAATTTAAAGTTGTTAGTGCGCCGCCGGGAGTTAAGGGTAATTCAGCAGGTAATGTAAATAAAGTGGTGGAGATTGAAACTGGCGCCAAAATTAATGCCCCCATGTTTATCAACGAAGGCGATTTAATTCGCGTTAATACTGATACCGGAGAATACGTTGAGAGAGTAAATTAATTTAGAAAGATAAAAAACCGCTTCAAAAGCGGTTTTTGTTTGTTGTTTAGCAAATGGTATAATTATAGTAAGTGGTATAATTATTAAGTAATTCAATTATAATTTGTATGACGCTAGTCTTAGTATTAGCAATTTTATTTTTTACAGCCATCGCGGTTTTACGTTTAGACATCGCTGTCTTTTTTATTATCGCCTTACTTCCCAGTTATTTATTGCGCTTCACCATTTTGCAAATACCAATGACGTTTTTAGAAATCATGATTTTGATTAGTTTTTTAATTTGGTTTGTTAGGACTACCAGAGGCAAAGTTGTTACTTGGTTTAAAGACCGAAAAAAACGTCAGCCCTATCCGTTCGCTCTGGAAATAATAATCATTTTACTCTCTGCCTTTATCGCCGTCATCGTGACTAACTTTAAAAATCCTGATTTAAGTTTGGCCGCTTTGGGAATTTTTAAGGCCTATTTTTTTGAGCCGATGTTGCTGTTCATATTAATTTTAAATGTTTTGCAGGGTAAATCAGGTAGAAAAAAAATAGTTTGGGCTTTAGCCACTAGTTGCGTGATAGTTATATTACCAGCGCTCTTTCAACAGTTAACCGGTTGGTTTATTTTTAATGAATTTTGGGCTAATCCAGAACAGCGCCGAGTGGTTTCTTGGTTTGGTTATCCTAATGCGGTTGGTTTATTTTTAGCGCCCATTATCATGGTTTTAATCGGATATTTAGTTGGTCAAATTGCTAAAATAAATTCTTTTCGCAAGAATGAGAAGCAGGAGAAAAATGTCTCTGTAAAAAAAGATAAAAAAATACAAAGCGGTGCCTTAGTAAAAAAAATATCAGAAAAAAAATTGGCAATTTTTAAAATTTTAATTTTAGTCTTAATTATTTTTGCTTCCTGGGCGGCAATTTATTTTGCTAAGTCAGAGGGAGCTTTGGCTGCTTTAGCTTTGGCAATATTTATATTTTTCTTGTTAGTCAATCGGAAAACACAAATCATCACTTTGCTTTTTGGGATTATTGCTTTAAGCACAATTATTTTAACTCCTAATTTAAAAACTTTTGTGCTGGATAAAATTTGGTTGAAAGATTTATCGGGTGAAATTAGAAAACAGCAATGGCGAGAAACTTTAAAAACTTTAAAGGGAACAAATTTTATCACCGGCAATGGCTTGGCCGGTTATCAAACAGCAGTTTTACCTTATCACCAAGAAGGAATTTTTTTCAATCGTGATAAGTTAGAAAATTTTGATTCTTTATTGCATAATAGCGCTCATTTAAGAGAAAAATATTGGCAGCCGGTGGAAATTTATCTTTACCCTCATAACATATTTTTAAATTTTTGGAGTGAGCTGGGAATTTTAGGCGCCTTAATTTTTGATTGGCTAATTGTAAAGTACTTAATAATTTCTTTAGGACTATTTTTATTCAATAAAAAAATTAAGCAGAATTCGGTAAATCGCTATTTAGCTTTAGGTTTATTTTCTGCCATGATTGTTATTTTAGTTCACGGTTTAGTTGATGTGCCATTTTTCAAAAATGATTTAGCCGCCTTATTTTTTATTTTGCTAGCTCTGCTCGGATCGCTAATGGTTGAAAGTCGTCGTCTGAAATCAAGAAAATTATGAAGATGGTTTTACAAAAAATCATTGCTTTAAGTGGACAAGCGTCGCGTCGCGAAGCGGAAAAAATGATTAAAGCCGGGCACGTCAAAATTAATGGTCGTCTGGCTTGTTTAAGTGATAGAGCAGAAGAGGGAATTGATATAATTACCATCAACGGCAAACCACTACCTAAAAAACAAGAATTTATTTATCTAAAATTAAATAAGCCGATAGGTTATACTTGCACTAATAGAGTTTTTGCCGGTGAAAAGAATATTTTTTCTTTAATCCCTTTACGAGAAAGATTATTTTCTATCGGTCGCTTAGATAAAAATAGTCAGGGATTAATTATTCTTACTAATGATGGAGCATTAGCACACCAGTTATCTCACCCACGTTTCCAACAGGAAAAGATTTACGAAGTGAAAGTATCAACCGCTGATGGTCAAGAATTAACTCCGAAAAAAATTCAAGAAATTCAAAAATTTTTATTAGCCGGAGCCGATATAGGCGAAGGTGATGGTTTGGCTAAAGTTAAAAAAATTAAGTATTTACAAAATAATCGCTTTGTAATAACTTTAAGTGAAGGTAAAAAGAGACAAATTAGACGACTTTTAGCTTTAAAAAAATTAACGGTGGTTGATTTAAAAAGAATTAATTTTGCGGGAATAGATTTGGGTTCTTTGAATTTGGGAGCATGGCAATATTTAAGTAATGAAGAATTAAAAAAGTTAAAAGCAATTAAATAATAAAAGTAATTAAATAAGGAGACGTGGCAGAGCTGGTTGAATGCGCCGCACTCGAAATGCGGTATGCTTCCAAAGAGCATCAGAGGTTCGAATCCTCTCGTCTCCGCCAGGTTTTGGCATTAAGTCAAATAATTTTTATGAATAATTATCAAGGCGTCATTATTGAAGAATCTTTGAGTGACAAAAGTGTTCTTAAAGAAGTAAACATAATCTCAACAGAAGTTGAAAAAGTAACGGCAGACCATCAAACTCCGTGGTTTTCGCAATGGACTTTAGACACGATTGAAGTTGAGAAAAATCAAGCGAGTGATTTAGCCGAGAAATTAAGTAAGGCGCTTGACGCAGAGCATGGCTGGTATATTGATTACCACAATGATAGATATCACTTTGTTATTTTTAAAAATAAAGTTTTTGAAATAGACCGCCGTAAAAAATCCGATTATGAAGAAATGATTAAATACGGTTTGTCTGTCGGAACACCGAATTATCAGTTGCCAAATTTTTCTGATTTGCCGGTTGATATTTTAGACACTTTTTTACGAGAGGCGAATTTGAATACTTATGCTAATAAAAATGTTGAAAAAGTATCTTCGCTTCGTCCTGGTTCAAGCGATTATCATTTTGAAAAAGATGACCTGACTTATCATGACACATACTTTGGCACGATAAAATTTATCGGTGCAGAGATTATTTATAAAAACGGCAAACCAGCTTGGGGTATGAATTACAATTAATAAAGAAATAGCGGAAGATTTATTTAATGCGATTTTGCGTCCTGCCTTAATGTCTGGCTCTGGCGACAATATCCCAGTTCGTGGACCGAAAGAATTTGTAAATGGTGAGTGGAAATACACTTTTAATACCGAAGGCGATCTAACAAATTTTACCGGTGTTGAAGAAATTTCTAAAAATGACCAGGTGGTTTTCCGACTGCATTGCCACGGGGGTTTATTGAATAAAAATTCTTAAATTTAATTCAAGCTTCATTTAAAAAACTAACCACATCATAAATAGCCCTAATATGGGCTATTTTTGTTATAAAAAATGAGTTTATTATTAATTTATTATTTTTTATGTATAATTGTCTTGAATTTTTATAAAAATTTTGTTTTTTTTCGTTTTTTTTAGTATAATTTTAAATAAGGAATTTTAAAGAAAAAAATGTTACGGAGTAGTGCCGATAACATTTCTTTTCGTTAGGATTCTTATAAAATTATCATGAAAATTTTTGCTAATATTCATAATGATATTTCAAGCTATT
>Ga0208195_1000253_pt1 | contig 74385 bp, 77 predicted proteins | sample AD_UKC077_MetaG_FD_184441 | JGI IMG/M metagenome (GOLD analysis project Ga0208195, IMG submission 184441) | Active sludge microbial communities of municipal wastewater-treating anaerobic digesters from USA - AD_UKC077_MetaG (SPAdes) (version 2) | ecosystem: Engineered > Bioreactor > Anaerobic >... | reverse complement strand
AAAATTTCAGAATATGTTGCAGCACATGCTCCGCACCCAATGCATTTATTTTTATTTACTTTCACCATTTTATTTTACTTGGTGAAATTTAGGCAAGTTTATAAATATAATGTTGGGAAAATTGATAAGTTCAGCATTAAAAATAATTTATTAGATTGTAAAAATTTAATTTACTTAATTTATCATTTGCGTAATCTGCAAATTTCTTGCTTAAGTCATATCTAATAAATCTCCCTCAGCGTTTTATAACTTCTACCTCTAATGTAGCAGTTCCAGCAAAAAGGCCTAAAGTAAGGTCTCCTTTCTTAAAGTAATTATCCAAAAGAAAAGTGTAAATACCTCATGAGGTAATACATTAATTGATGAACAACCTGGAGGAATTAACTATAAACCTAATTTAATAGAATGCGATGTTTACCTTAAGAGAACTCTTGAATAAATTCTTTTAGATGTTTTTTAACCTTTAATTTTTTATATCTTTCTAAAACTCTTTTATTTAGATTCTTTTCTAAATTTATCAATTAGCTCAGTGTTCATTTTATTTTTCCCTAGAATTTTTATTTCTGTTATTACTTGAATACGAATCTCCAAAATTATCCCTCTTTTCTGCAATCAGCAATTTGCTATTGCCTAGAGGTCTCCAAATATCTAAATTATCCAGTTTTTGATTTCTATAACTAAAAAAATCAGAAGCATAAGAAATAAAGATTCCTTTTGGATTTAATTTTTTTTCAATTAAACTATTGCATTCTTCAAAATAATTAGAATTAATAATACACCAGTCTATTCCAGAAGCAATAAAGCTTGAAGAATTATCCGGTACTCTCTCTAAAATAGAATTTATATCAGATTCCACAAAAGTATACGGAATAAATTTTTTTAAAGGATATTTCTTTTTAAAATAGTCAATACTACTTTCTAATGCTTCTTTTCCCTCCTTATAATTAAATGGTTCCACCCCAATATATGCTTTAGCTCCCAAATCATTCAAAAGATTATAAGTCCGGTCTGGAACAACTCCTGCACCCAAATCAAAGACAATTTGATTATTATATTTTTGAAACGAATTATAGATTCTAATTTGATCATTTGGATGAAGGCCAGAATTTGAAAAGATTGAAGGATTTTTAATACGTTTATCATATTCTTTAACTGCTTCTTCAAAATATTGTTTATTGGTCGCATGTTTATTTGATGTTTCATATTCAGCTACCATGAAACGATTAAAACTATCAGTAAAATTGCTACAAGTATGTTTAGCATTCTCACTAACATTCGCACCACTAATAGACTTCACTATTTCTTCAAAGCATTTATTTTTTCTCATAAATCCTCTTATTCCAATAACCTTATAAATACTATTACCCTATAAGGGGGGTATGGATATAAAAAAATTAGAACAATTGGGTTTAACCTCTGGAGAATCAAGAGTTTACTTAACACTGCTTAAATTAAAAAACTCTACAGTAGGTCCAATAACAAAAGAATCAGGTGTTACAAACTCTAAAATTTATGATGTTCTAAACAGACTCATAGAAAAAGGATTAGTAAGTTTTACAATAAAAGAAAAAACCAAATACTTCCAAGCTTTGCCTCCAAAAAGACTTAAAGATTACTTAGAAAATAAAGAAAAAGAAATAGAAGAAAGTAAAAATATACTTAATTCATTAATGCCGAAGTTGGAAAGCCTTTCTGACAAGAATACAGAAGAAAACGTCCAGATATTCAAGGGAAAAAAAGGTATTTTAACTGCTTATGACATTTTACTTGATTCTTTAAATAAAAATGATGAAGTAAAATATTTTTTCTCTAATAAAAAAGAAGACACCGCTGCTTTAAAAGAATTTTATATAGATTATCCACAATTTCAAACTAAAATTGAGGATTATTATAAAACTAAGAATATAATCTGGAAAGGAATTGGACCAAAGGAAGGAGCTGTTGATCCTAAATGGAAATATATGAAAGTAAAAACAACTGTTTTACCAACTCCTGGAAATTGGGATATAACTAAAAATTATGTATTAATTATCTCTTGGATAGGAATTCCAACAGGAATCTTAATTAAATCTCAGGAAATTTCAAAATATCTTCTAAATTATTTTGATACTATTTGGAATATGAAATAAATATTCTTCCTTAGAATCAAACCTCAAAATCCCAAAAAATTAACTTTAATTTTAATCCATTAGTTAAGTTTATAAAGATAAATATTCATATTTATTTATGGCACTAGGAGCAGGATTATGGATTTTAATTATATTAGTTGCATTCTTAATAATTGTTCTTATTGGATATTATAACAGATTTACAGTCCTTTCTAATAGAATAGAAAATTCACTTGGACAGATTGATGTTCAATTGAAAAGGAGAGCAGATTTAATCCCAAACCTTATTGAAACTGTTAAAGGTTTTGCTAAACACGAAAAAGAGGCAATAGCAGCAGTTACAAATGCAAGAAAAGCATTGGTTAGTGCAACAGATTTACCTTCAAGATTAAAAGCAGACAAAGGACTTGAAGGAGCATTAGGAAGATTATTTGCAATTGCTGAAGGATACCCTGATTTAAAGGCTAATACTAATTTCTTAGAATTACAGAGAGAATTAACTTCAACAGAAGATAAAGTTGCTTATTCAAGACAATTCTACAACGACTCAATTCTTGATTACAATAATAAATGTAAGACTTTCCCAGGAAAAGTATTTGCAGGAATCTTTGGATTCAAAGAAAAAGAATACATTAAGATAACTGAAGAAGAAAGAAAACCTGTTAAAGTTAAGTTTTAAATATAGTTTATTTTCTATTGTTGATTAACCTATTAGTTTACCATACTTTCCAAAATGATAAACATCATCACGTCCAACAACATATGTCTCAAAAGATTTTAACTTATTTTTAGGTATTAGTTGTTGATAAGATTCTCCTTTTTTATATTCAGATATTTCTGTTCCTTCAGTAATACTGAAAAAACTTGGAACTATTATAAATTGCTTTTTTTTATATTTTCCAACAAGAAAGCACTTATATTTTTCACGTTTTATATTAATTTTATCACAGATTAAAACAGCTGGATGAACATGGCTTGTAACTATTGTTTTTATCTGTTTATCATATAATTCTAGAAAGTCTTTTTCTCCATGAGTAAATGCAATATCCCCTTCTATATAAAAATCATTTAGTTTGTAATCACTTAATGTAAAAGTATCATGATTTCCTCGTATAAGAATTATATCCTCTTTTGGAACATGTTTTTCTAGAAATCTCAAAAAGTTTCTTAAGTCCGATACTTCCTGTTTTTGAAAATGAAAGTGGTGTTTCATATCTCCAAGAAGGATTATCTTTTTTAATCTATAAATTGCCTTTATTCTTTTTATTATAATTTCAATTTCTTTTTTTGTTTCTTCTAATTGATTAAATAAAAGATTTATTCCCTGATCTTTTATCATTGAGTCATATCCTAAGTGTAAATCTCCTATTGCAAGAATCCCTTTTTTAGGAAAGAAAAGTGTTTTTGAGATGAATGTAAAATCTTTTGATTTATTTTCTCTTTTCATTTTATCTCTCCTGGTCTTTTAAAAATTCCTCATAACTAAATTCTTCTGGGTCTTGTCTACGAGCTATTTCCTGAATATATACCTTATGCATTCTTTGAAGAAAATCTTGTTTATCTTCTATCTTCATTAAATCAAGATGTCCTTGAAGTATGAGATTTAGTGAAAATGGAGAAGGCAATTTTACATGATTATAACTTAATTTTACTTTTCCTGAATTTATCCAATCAAGAACTAATTTAGTACTTTCAATATCCATTAAATCTTCTAGGACTTCTCTTTTTGCTTCTTTTAATATTGGAAATTCTTTGGATATTTTTTTAACTGAACTTATCAAGAAGTGGGATTTCATTTGTTGTTTTTTAATAGATTTAGTAGCACCCTTATATGTTCTTAAAATCATCAAACCTCTTGTTGCACAGTGCCTGAACTTCTTTGTAAGAACATCTGTCTTTTCAATAGCTTGTTTTAATATCTCTTCTATATTCTTGGAATTAATCTGTTCAAATGCTTTTTCTATTTTGGTGTTTTCAGAAGAAAGATAAAATCCTCTATCAGATATTCCTACTTCAACATCTCTTTTTGCAGAACCTTTAGCACCCATTAAATATGCTAAAGCACGAGAGAGAGCATCATTTACTCTTCTACCATACATCGAGTTTACAAGAATATATTTTTTATCATCTCTTTCATCTGTATATTTTTCAATTGTTATTGTATCTATATCTGGTATTTCAGAAAAATGGAATTGTTGATAAAAATATTCATAAATCTCTTCTGAGACCTCCATTGAAGTATAAGTATATTTTCTTATAAATTCCTTTATTTTTTCTTTATCCAGATTTTTTTCAAACCTTTTTCTCATTTCTTTTCTAAATTTAGATATTTCCAAAGCAGAATCAAAACTTAATGGAAGGGTCTCTGAAAACCAAGAAGGTATTGTAGGGTTTCTATCTGGAGCAGGTTTAACTGTTAAATTCATCCCTTTTGTGTATAAATAAGCATATTTACTTCCACCTAAAACAAAAACATCTCCCTTATGCATTCTGTTCATAAAAGATTCATCAATAACACCTATCTTCTCTCCTGTCTGAAGTTTTACAGTAACAAAAGATTCTTCTGGAATTGTTCCAAGATTTGTTAAATATAATACTCTTGCTAATTTACCTCTTTTACCTATTTCTTTTGTATCTTTATCATACCAAATTTTTGCATAAACTTTGTCTTTTTCTAAATCATATTCTCCAGATAAATAACTTATTACAGAAAGAAAATCTTCTTTAGTTAACTTTTGATAACAATAACTTTTTCTTATTAGATTAAGAAGGTCTTCTAATTTCCAATGTTGACTTATTGCCATCCCAAAAATTGTTTGGGAAAGAACATCCAAAGCATTTTTTGGAAAATGTATTTTATCTATTCTAGCCTCATACATTTCTTTTTGAATTACAGAACATTCAATTAAATCATCTCTATCTAATACAATAAATCTTCCTTTTGCTGTCTCGTGTAATTTATGTCCTGCTCTTCCTACTCTCTGAAGAGCTCTTGAAGAAGCTTTTGGACTACCTAAAAGAATAACTAAATCAATATAACCAATATCTATTCCTAATTCCAAAGAAGTTGAGCATACAACTACTTTCAAGTTTCCTTGCCTGAGATTTTCTTCAATTGCAAATCTATGTCCTTTACTTAAAGAAGAATGATGTGCTGCAATATTTTCATCGGTATAATCTACAGGAAATTTATCTTTCAGATAATTTACAATTCTTTCTGTTGCTGAACGAGTATTTGTGAAAATTAAAGTTGTTTTATGTTCCTTAACTAAATCGTGTATTAAACGATACATATGAATGTGTGGTTTATTTTCCAAGATTAAATTTGCTGTGGGTATTAAAACATCTAAATCAAGTTTTTTATGGGAATGAACTTTTGCAATTTTTACTTTTCTGTCTTCAGCTATCCCAACTAAATATTTTGCAACTTCTTCTAAGGGTTCTATTGTTGCACTTAAACCTATTTTAACAGGAATTGTTTTTGCAATTGAGTTGAGCCTTTCAACATTTAAACTTAAAAAAGAACCTCTTTTATTTCCTAAAGAGTGTATTTCATCAATAATACAATATTCTACATCCTGAAAAGATTCTACAAATTTCTTTGTTGTTAAAACAATTGCAAGAGATTCAGGAGTTGTTATAAGAATGTGAGGAGGGTTTTTTACCATTTTTGCTTTTTCAGAAGCAGTTGTATCTCCTGTTCTTAAACCAACAAGTATTTTCTGGAGATTTATTCCCTTTGATTTTGCAAGTTCATTTATTTCTTCAAGAGGTTCTATAAGATTTTTGTGTATATCATTATTAAGAGCTTTTAAAGGAGAAACATAGATGCAATAAACTTTCTTTTCAAGTTTATTTTTTTCTGACAAAGATACCAACTGATTCAATATTGAGAGAAATGCTGTTAGAGTTTTACCTCCTCCTGTAGGTGCAGATATAAGTATATTCTGTTTATTATGGATGTTCATTACTCCAAATTTTTGAGATTCTGAAAAATCCTGGAATTTTGAGAAAAACCATTCTCTTACAAGTGGGTGGAGTATTTTTTCTATTTCTTCTCTGGAATATTGGACTGCTTCTGAAACAATTGTCATTTAAGTTACCTTTTACATTCAATTCTATAGAAACCTCTTCAATCCCTGATTTAAATTAATTAAGTGTCATTATTTAAGGGTTTTGGTTATTTTGGTTAATCTTAAAAAGCCATTTTTCTATATCTATATATGGAAAAATATCAAAGAATTGATTTTAGAGACCAGATTTCAAAAAATAAAAGAAAATCGTTTTTTCTAATATTAATTGTTGTTTTAGTGATTATAGCATTAGGGTATGTTATTTCCCTAGCTTTTGATCCTGTTTGGTTTTGGTTTATAATGATATTTTCAATCATTTTCTCAATTTCCTATACTCTTATTAGTTACTATAATTCACATAAAATTTCAATTAAGAGTGTTGGAGCAAAAAAAGCAGACAGAAGCAAGTATAAAGATTTTTACAATATTGTTGAAGGTTTAACTCTAGCTTCTGGACTTCCTATGCCTAAACTTTATGTTATGCCCTCTAATCAAATAAATGCCTTTGCTTCTGGAAGAGATCCTAAACATGCTGTTATTTGTGTTACTGAGGGAGCTTTGGCTAAACTAGATAGAAGAGAATTAGAAGGAGTTTTAGCACATGAATTAGGACACATTGGAAATTACGATATAAGATATATGACATTAGTTGCAGTCATGGTTGGAATGGTTGCAATTATCTCTGAAATGTTTTTAAGAAGTTTATGGTTAAAAGGGGGAGGAGATAATGATAATAATAAATTAGGCATAATCCTCTTGATAATAGGTATTCTTTTAGCAATTCTTGCTCCTATTGTTGTTCAGTTAGTTCAACTTGCAATTTCAAGAAAACATGAATATTCTGCAGATGCAACTGCAGTTAAATTCACAAGATATCCTCAAGGGTTAATTGGAGCTTTGAAAAAAATAAAACAAGATTACTCCTATGAAACTTCTGAAAAGAAAGTGAGTAAAGCAATTGCTCCATTGTTTTTTGCTAGCCCTTTAAAGAATCTTACAAGCACACATCCTCCAATTGAGAAGAGAATAGAAGCTTTAGAAAGAATGTAATTTCAAAGCTGTTTTAATTAGTTTTAAAAACCTTTATTTATTGGATTAATTATGAGCTTTATAAGAGGTGCAGTAATTACACTATTTGGTATTGTTTTGACAATTTGTATTCTTTTAATGAATGTTTCCATAACATTTGCTTCTTCTCTTGATTATGATGACCTTAAACCTGCTTTAGATAATTCAGCAAATGGGGTTATTGATAGTATTGTAGATTTTGAGGAAGTTTTTGGAGAAGAATTAAACAATTATTGTAACATTGATAGTCAGTATATTTTTAATTATGGAAATGAAAGCTTTGCAATACCTTGTGAAGTTATTGAAGAAGGGGAAGATTCTATAGCAATTTATATTCAAAATAATTTCATTGAACAAATTTATTATGCAGATTATGACTGTAAATTCTGGGAATGTGTTAAAGAATCTGAAGTTCCTTTTGTTCTTATCTCTGATAAAGCAAGAGTATATTGGGCAGGTAAAGCTATTTTATTGGCTATAATGTCTTTGGTTTTATTTGGTTTGATTTTTTTAGTTGCTGAAAATAGACCATCCAAGTTTATTTCTTTTGGGATTCTTTTAGCTCTTTGTTCATTACCTTTTAAAAATATGAATTGGATTTTAAAGATAGTTCCAGCTCAGGTTGCTCCTTTATTCTCACTCTTTTCACAGAAAGCTCACACAGTATTTGTAATAATGTTAATTATCTCAATTATCCTTGCATTAATAGGAATAGTTGCATTAATATTTGGATGGAAAATGAAATTCAAAGAAGAGAATTTAGAGAATAAAAAATCTGCTTCTTTAAATCAAATTTCTAGAGAGGAAATTAGAGAGATGATTAGAGAGGAATTATATAAAAAAGATATTTCAAAGAAAAAAACCAACAAATCTAATTTACCAAAGAAAAAGAGGAATTAATCTTTAATAAAATCCTTTAATCAAAGATTTAGGGTCTGTACTTTTTTCAGTATTTTGATTTGTATTCTGTGATTTTTCTTTAGGAGGTAATGTATTATATTTTGTTCCTCCACTTGCTTCCCCTGTTTTTTTGTTCATAAAATTTTGCATGTATCTTGAATGTCCTTCATCATGATATTTCATGTCTTTAATTTTGTAACACACTACTCTTTCATTATCTTTTCTTTCTGTTCTTACATTTGTTAGCTTATTTCTTATTTCTTCACTCAATAAAACTTCACCCTGAGAACAAGATGCTATCTTTTTAGAATTATTCATAAAGTTCCCTAATCCCATAAATTGCATTACTCCACCTTCTGTTTTTTCAACTATTGAACCATAATCTATTGATATTCCAAAATCCATCTTATGTTTTGCTATTCTGTTATAATTAGATAAGATTTCTTTTGCATTTTGTGCAATTTCAAGAGCAGCTGTTTCATTTTTTAATGTCCTTGTTTTTGAAGGAGCTAATATAAATGTTAAGTTGTTTTGATTTTCATACACAAATGCCTTTTTGTTTTCTGCAAAATTTACTATCTTTTGAAGAGGTTCTTCTGCATTTGATTTTTTTGCTTGAAGCTCAGCTAAATTCCTTACACTTATATTTGCCATACTTACCTCTTGCTTATTTCCTTTTATTGAAATAGAAAGGTTTGCCCTATTGTTTATTTTAAGCTTAGATTCTTTTGATAATTGTATTGCCCTATTTTCCCAAGCAGTGTTTGTTTTTGGTTCTGAAAATTTTTTCTTGAATACACTTTTTTTAGATACTCCTGTTTCTTTTCTTCTTTTATATTTTCTTGTCAAAACAAAAATTAATGATGCTATCATCAGCAATACAAACACCCAAAAAATAGGTCTTGTGTAAAATTCTCTAGTAGTAGATTCTGAAAAATCTTTTATAGCAAATCCTCCTGGTCCTATTACAGACATTCTTGATTCTGGTAAAACTACTTTTTCTTTGAATTTACTTATTCTTGTTCCATCCATTAATTCTACTTCATATTCTCCAGCATGCTCTGTTTTTAATCCATACTTATTACTACCATCAACAGGCAAGAATAAATCAAAATCCTTTGAGATATTTCCTATCCTTATATTTATTGTAGCATTATAGGGGATATTTCCAACATTAGTTACAACTAAAGTTTGATTCACAAATTCTACACTTATTTCATGGTTTTCTAATATTGTAAAAGAAGTTTCTGCTGTTAGTTCATTAGATACAGCATGAACTGTCCAAGTTGCAGGAGGTTCATTATATACTATTGGAAATTTAAAGTATTCTCCAGTTTTCTTCTCAATTGGTCCTGCCCCTTCTGGAATTTCAAGGGTATCTGTTTTTATTGTAATAACAGAAGTTGATTCTATACTCTCTCCTGTCTGATCATGTAAGATTGTTTTTATTTCAACTGGATTTCCAGGTTTAACATCATTATCTTTTAGGATTATCTCCAAAGAAGTAGGAATTTGTTTTATTTGTATATTATAATTTACAAATCCCTTGTTTGTCTTTGTGTTATCTAATGCAACTTCATAAGCATTTAATTTAACCAAATACTTTCCAGCTTTCATTTTTTCTGGAAGAACAACATTCATTGAATACATTCCATTGTTTATTGTACCTTTTTGTAAGATATTATTAGATGAACCATTTGCAATTACTAATTCCAGTTCTATAAATCCATTAGCTGGTTGTCCGTTTTCTTTTATTGCATCTCCATATATTAATAAGTTTTGACCAGGTTCAAACTCACTTTGTTCAGTATTTGGCTTAAGTGTAATTAAATTAGATATCTTAAATTCATTTGTTAAAAAGTATTCTGTCCCAAGTATTCCTTTTATTTTACAGTTTTCTACATTTTCTCCAACAACCTCTTTTGTTAAAACAAGAGAAGCATCAAATGTTTTTTCTTCTCCATATACAAGATTTACTCCATTTTTATAAAAATTAATTTGTTTTGTTCCACAAAGCAAATCCATACTAAATGTTCCAGAAACTCCTGTAATAGTTTTTATTGTTACAGGTATTGTTACTGAATCTCCTATATTATGTACTTTGTTTGGTTGTTGGTTTATAATCATCTCTGCAGAAGCAAAAGAACTAATTACTAATACAAACAATAATGTAAACACAATCTCTTTTTTCATTTATATACTAACAAATATTTATTTATAAATATTTGTGGAGATGAGAATTATTAATTAAAAGTTATGTTTTAATCTTTATACCTGAATTATAATAAGCATTCATTATTTTTTCAGGATATTCCCTGTTTTCTCTTGGAAGTTTTTTGTTAGTATGGTTGAAATTATATTTTCTAGCTGTACCTACTCCTGCATTGTATGCAAAAAGAATCTTTTTTCTTTTTGCTTCTAAATCTGAATTTGACCAGTTTGGATCATATTTTGCACAGAATTTTGAAATATAATTTAAATATTCAAGTGAAAGTTCAAGATTTGTAGTAGGATTAAATAATTCTTTTTGTAGTGCATATTCATTTATCTGTCCTGTTATTGAATCCTTAAGTGCTTCAAATTTTTCTGGTCTAAATGTTTGATAAACTTCTGGACCTATCTGACCTAATCCTTTATATCCTGATTTACTTACTGCATGTACATTATATGAAGATTCTTGTCTTAACATAACTCTAAAAAGCCTTTTATCAAACTCATTTGGCCATTTTTTAACATTTGAGTATGCTTGTTTAATATATGAATTTAAAGAATCTTGAGAAAGAAAGTAAGGTTCTAAAAATTTTCTTTTTTCTGCTTCTTCTTTTTGTCTTTTTTCTTCTTTTAATGTCTTTTCAAGTTCTGATTTTTTATAAAGTTCATGTTGTTCTTTTGCTTTTTCAAAAGGAGTTGACTTATTGACATTGTTTATGTAATTTGTAGAAATCATTTTTGCATACTCTAAAGTAGGATGAGTGTAAAGTAAGCTGTTTTCAGGTGAAGTTGGCTCAAATCTTTGACCACTATAAGAAAATACTCCTGCTAAAGCTAAGCTACCTACAACAATATTTCTCTTTATTTTGTTTATTAATTTGTTTCCCATTTTATTTCATCACTATATAATAGTTACAATATTTAAATGTTTCGGTGAGTTTTTATAAAAACCAGTGTTTAAACTGTATTGAAAAATTGATTTATTTTTCCTGTTTGTATCTAAACTAAAATTACAAATAGGTGAATCAAGCAAGAAGATTGTACGAAGGTTCACTGTTTAATTCTTCCATGCAGTTCACCTCCCGATAAATTTGTTTTTTTATTTACTTTGAGCGTATTTTTTACCATGGTTTTTTTTAATAAATATCCTTTAAAAACTTTATGAATATTTAGTATATACTTTTCTGATTTTTTGGAGGTTTTTCAGTATTTTCAAGATTTAAAATTAGTTTTATAAACTCCTATTTCTTGAAGAACTTATGAAGACCTTAAATCTCCATGTAGATTATATAAAATTCAAGCCACTTAAAAAAGCACTTAAAAGTATTAAAGAACTTCCAGATAAAGACAAGAAAGAGAAGGAAATTAAGGAAGCTTTGGTTGTTTTAACTGCTGTTGAAAAAGCAGATAAATCTGTCCCTATAGTTGTAAAACAATTAGTTGAAAATATTAAAGATATTGCTTCTCAAGTTAAAACCAAAAATATTGTTCTTTACCCTTATGCTCACCTTTCCAAAGATTTAGGAAGTCCTGAAATTGCTCAAGAAGTTTTAGAAAAAGCTGAAGAAGAATTAAAAAAGCATAAATTTCATGTTGCAAGAGCTCCTTTTGGATATTACAAAGAATTTGAATTAAAAGTTAAAGGACATCCTTTAAGTGAATTGTCTAGAGAAATAAGAATAGACAAAGAGAAAGAAGAAAATAAAGAAGATAAGATAATTAAAGAAGAAGTTTATGACTCCAAACAATTGTTAAGAGAAATTTCAAAGTCCAAATTAGATAGTTCTAAGCTCAAAGATAATGACCATAGAATTTTAGGAAGAAAAATGGATTTATTCAGTTTTTCAGAAGTTGCTCCTGGTATGGTATTTTGGCATAATAATGGATTGATTACAAGAAACGAATTAATTAATTTTTGGAGAGAAGAACACAAGAAAGCAGGTTATAAAGAAATTCAAACTCCCCAGATTTTAGATAAAAAACTTTGGCAAATTTCAGGACATTGGGAAAAATATAAGGAAAATATCTTCCTCACAGAATATGAAAAAAGAATTTTTGCAGTTAAACCAATGAATTGTCCAGGAGGAATACTTGTATTCAAAAATTCTCCAAAATCTTACAAAGATTTACCATTAAGAGTTGGAGAATTAGGGGTTGTCCACAGACAAGAATTATCTGGTGTTTTAGGAGGATTGTTTAGGGTGATACAATTTACTCAAGATGATGCACATATTTATTGTACTGAAAAACAAATTGAGAATGAACTTGCAAAAGTTATAGATTTAGTTGACTTATTTTACAAAAAATTTGGATTTGAATACACAATTGAACTTTCAACAAGACCAGAAAAGAGAATAGGAGATGAAAAAATGTGGGATTTAGCAGAAAATACCTTAAAAAAAGTTCTTGAAAAAAGAAAAGTTAAATTTAAGATTAATGAAGGAGATGGAGCATTTTATGGTCCAAAAATTGATTTTCATTTGAAAGACTCTTTGGAAAGAACTTGGCAGTGTGGAACAATACAACTCGATTTTGCAATGCCTGAAAGATTTGAATTAGAATATATTGATAGTGATAATAAAAAGAAAAGGCCAATAATGATTCACAGAACAATTTATGGAAGTTTAGAAAGGTTTATTGGAATGCTTTTGGAAAATACAAATGGAAGACTTCCAACTTGGTTAGCTCCTGTTCAGGTTAGAGTTCTAAGTTTTACAGATAGAAATATTGACTATGCAGAAAAAATAATTACAAGAATGAAAGAATTAATCCCAAGTATAAGAATTGATTTTGATTTTGAACAAAAAACTGTTCAATCAAAAGTTAAAGATGCTGAGGAAATGAAAATACCTTACATACTTGTAATAGGCGATAAAGAAGAAAAAGATGGAGTTGTTTCTGTAAGAAAGGGTGGAAGCAATCTTGTTGGAAAAATGGATACAGATGAGTTCATATTTAAAATACGAGAAGAAATTGAAAAAAGAATTTAACCATCTTTCATTCTATTTTTTGTTTTTCTTAATTATTTCATGTAAGTAAAAATTTTCACTACAATTTATCAAGGAGGGAAGAAAAACATTTATAATATATTATATATTACATAGAGCATATTATAAATTATAATTTAGTATCAACTTTATTGATTAAAATGAGTAAAAAAGGGGTGTTGATTATATTTGTTGTTTTTCTTTTAGCTTTGTCTTTTATATCTGCTAGAAATTTTACAATATACAATAGCACCAATCCAAGCCAAGCATATTTTTCTATAGATGGAACAACAGGCAGAGTAGGTATTGGAACTATGAATGCCCTTCAAGGCCTTCATGTTATAGGAAATATTTTAGCAAACGGCACAATTAATGCTACCAGAGATATTTGTATTCAAGGAGGAATTTGTTTAAGTGGAATTGCAATAACAGCAAGTGGAGAACCTTTATGGACAGGTAATTGGACAAATGTTGCTTTTACAAATACTCATGAAACATTTAATGAAAATGTAACTTTCATGAAAAACATTTCTTTTAGTGCTAATGCAAATCTTCAAGGAATTTATTTTGATAGTTTGTATTGGGTGGGAGAAAGATTAGCTTTTGGAGCAGACTCTACAGGTACAATCATACAATCTACTGATAATGACGTGGGCGATGGAATTCACTTCAAAGCACATGGAGGAGGAAATGATCTTATGATAATAAACAACACTGGCTATGTTGGAATTGGGACAAGTTCCCCTCAAGAAAGATTCCATGTTGCTGGTAATGCTAGAATAGATGGAACATTAAATACAAATTCAAATAAGATAATTAATATTGCAAATGGAACTAATGCGCAGGATGCTGTAACTTACTCACAATTGATAACTCAAAACACTTCACAAACTAATTTAATCAACTTAAATAATCAGTCAGTAACAAATTACATAAATTCAGTTGCATCAATAGGTGAACCTAATTGGAATGCAAACTACTCAATCTTCTTAACTCATGCAACTACAAACTACGTTAATGCTCAAAACATTTCAATGAGAAATTACGTTAATTTGCAAAATACCTCTCAAAATTATCTCATCAATACTAAAGTTAGTAAATCTGGAGACACTATGACTGGAAATTTAAATCTCTCTGCAAACGTAAATTTAACAATGAGTGGAGGAAATCAAATTGGATCTAATTCAACTTGCATAATAATTAAAGGCCCTACAAGTAGGTTGGAAATATGTTAGATGGTAAAAAAAAAGTAATTTTTATTGCAGGTTTAATCTTTTCTTTAGTCTTATTAATTTTATTTGTTTTTAGTTCTTCTCAAAATATTTCGTTCTTTACAGGAAAGTATATAGACGAAAATATTCCTAGTGCAGGCAATGAAAATGAAATTGTAAAAAATGTTTTTTTAGATGAATATATTCCAAAATCTCAAGGACAAGAAGAAATATTTTTTGATAAAAAGTTTTATGATAATGGAAGATACATTATAAACTCGTTAAATGAATATTCAGCAGAATGGTATCCAGATAATAGTCCAAAAAGAGATTTAAAAAAATTAACTATAGAACTACAAATTACAGATAAAGAAACTGGTAAAAGTTTTTCAATAAAAGGTACAGCAGATATCCCAAAATATTATTCAGGTCATTTTAATTTTGATACAAGTCAAGAAAATTTTGTTGTATTTAGTGACCTAAGACCAGATTTTGTTTGGGAATATTCTGAAGATTTTTCTATTGTAGAAGTTAAAAAAGGTGAAGAGATAATTGAAACAGAAAACAAATTAAAAACTGAAACATTTGTTAAAGAAAAAAAATTTGATAATTATAAAAAACTTGATTCTGAAAATAAAGGCAAAATACCTAAGGAATTATTTTTAGACCCAGATATTTCTACATGTGGAACACTTGACCAGACAGGACAAATTTACACTCTAACACAAAATGTTTCATCTTCTGGAACTTGTTTCACAATAACTAATCCCAATATTGTATTAGATTGTCAGAATTATTGGATAACTTACTCAACAGGGTCTGGAACACCTTATTATGGAGTTTATTCTAATGGAGTTAATACCACAATAAAAAATTGTAATATATATAGTGCAAATAGAACTAGGGGTTATTGGTATAGTGCTGGAATACAACTACAAGGTGCTCATAATTCAACTTTAATTAATAATTACGCTAATACTGTTAGTTCGCAAGGAATTATGTTAAGTGGTACTAATTATAGTAATTTAATTCTTAACAGAGGAGTGACCTCTTATTCTCAGGGTATAAGATTAGACATTTCTTCTTACAATTATTTGGTTAATAACACTGGTGTATCACTTGTTAATGAAGCTACTGGTTTTACTTGGGGGGCTAGACATAATTTAGCGATAAATCATACTGCTATTGGGAATAATGAAAGAGGTATATATTTTTCTTATGATTCTAATTATAACACATTAATAAATCCAAACTCTACAGGAAAATATGCATTTCAGTTTTCAAATTCAAGCCATAACACAATAATAGATTGTGTAAATGCTCAAGGAACATCATATGATGTTTATCATAATGATAATTCAATTATCTCAATAAATAATACCTTTTTGAATTGTTCTTATGGTTCTGAATATTTACATTCAAGTAATTCAATAAACAGAAAATGGCATTATAGGGCATATGTTAACTACACCAACGGTAATGCTGCAAGTGGAGTAAATGTAAATGCAATGAACACAACAGACCACACACAATTCTCGGCTCAGACTAATTCTTCTGGTTTAATTCCTATGCAAAGTGTTACAGAATATGTCAATATAGGAGGTAGTAGAACTTTTTACAATAATTATAATATAACTGCAAGCAAAACTGGATTTGTTCAGGATACACATATTTTTAATTTTACAATAACTCAAAATAAAGTGGATGATTTTTTTACTTTAGATTTGTCAGATTCAGGCAATCCTGTTATAACATTTGAAGAACCTCCAACTCCTATCAATAGATCTAGAACTTCAAATCCTGTAACAATAGTAGCTAATATTTCAGATTCATCAAATACTTCTTCCTGGATTGATTTAGACAGGACATTAGTAGGTTATTGGGCAATGGATTACTATAATTCAACAGGAATTTACGACAATTCGTCTTGGAATAATTTTGGAACCTTTGCATATGGAACAGGAATAAATGGAATTTCTGCAGGAATTAGAGGGAATTCTTTGGAATTTTATGGGAACGATTCTAGATTAAACATGAACAAATTAGGTTCTTCTACTCGAGAAACCTTCAATACTTCTGGACAATTAACTTTTAGTGCTTGGATTAATCCAGATGTTATTTCTTGGCAAGGAATTATGGGTACTAACACTGTTAGATTTCACATAATCGATCCCGGTAGAATTCGTTCTGGTATTTATAATGCTACAGCACAATATCAATTTGATTCTCCTAATATACTTTCTGTAGGACAATGGCAACATGTTGCCTTAACTTATAATCGTTCAAATGGCAATGCTTCTTCCTACTATAATGGAGTTCTTGTTGGTTCAAGAATTATCTTAAATGCTAATTTAACTGGTAATAATGATTATTTTAATGTCGGTCAGAATTGGGGAGATTTTTTTGATGGTTTAATAGATGAAGTTATGGTTTTCAACAGAACTTTATCTCAATCAGAAATAAAAGCATTGCACAGTTCTCAAATCAACAAATTTAACACTTCAAATATGAATTTAGAAAATGGGCAACACAATTATACAGTTTATGCAATAGATGAATATGGAAATACTGCAAATTCTGGATTGAGGAATTTTGTTATTGAAGAAGGAGAGATAATACCTCCTGTTATAACATTTGAAGAACCTCCAACTCCTTCAAATAGTTCTACTACAAATTCAGAGTATGTAGAAATTGTAGCAAATATTTCCGATGTATCAGATACCTCTTCTTGGATTGATTTAGACAGTACATTGGTGGGTTATTGGGCAATGGATTATGCAAATTCAACACATGTATTTGATAATTCAAGTTATAAAAATAATGCAACTTTTAATGGAGGATTATCCATTTCAAATATTACAACAGGTGCAAGAGGGAATGGAATGGAGTTTGTAGGAGATGGAGGAGGATTAGGTATAAAATATTCTTCACAATACAATATAACAGAAGGAATTACTCTTGCTATTTGGATGAAAAGAACAACAACATATACTCAGACAAGAGATATGCATTTATTGTCTAGATATCCTGCATGGCATTTTTATGATGCTTACAATTCCGGTAGAATTAGGGGAGAGATTTTTATTGATGGGGTTAGCAGAGGGGGATTATATACTAGAGTAATTCCCAATGATGACAATTGGTATCATATTGTTTATACTTACAACAGTGCCACAGGATATGCAAGAATATATACTAATGGTGTTCAAGATAGTTCAGAAAATCTTACAGGATTATCTAATTATTTAATTGATGAAAATACTACAGCAGACATAAGGGACATGGGTTGGCATAATTTAGGAAGAGGAGCTATTTTAGATGAAGCTATGATTTTTAGTAGATCATTATCTCAAGCAGAAATAAAAGCATTGTATAATTCAAAAGTAAATAAATTTAATACAACTAATTTAAGTTATTCGGATGGGCAACACAATTATACAGTTTATGCAATAGACGAGTATGGAAATACTGCAAATTCTGGTGAAAGAAATTTTATTATATCAAGCGGTATAGATTGCGGCATCATTTCCAGTCCAGGGATATACACATTAACAAAAAATGTTTCTTCAATTGGAACTTGCTTTACAGTTGAAGTAGCAAATGTAACTATAGATTGCAATGGCTATTGGATAAATTACACTGGAAATGATATTGGATATTATTTTGGAATACAAACAAACCAATTCAATACTACAGTTAGAAATTGTAATATATATAATTATACAGCAGGTATCTTTTTTGATAGGGCAGATAATGGCACAATAGAAAATAATAACATAACTATTTATAATAATAAAACTCTCCCAACAACAATAATAGATTATGGATTAACACCAAGAGCTTCTGGTATCTTAATTCATGATTCAGCTAATTACAATACAATTGTAAATAATACAGCATATTCTCACTATGGAAGAGGAATTTACATAAATACTGCAAGCAACAATATAATCAAAAACTCTAATGGAAGTTCTTATTTTAATCCAGGTATTCAAGTATATGGCGGTTTAGGGCATGAAGGCTCACATAACTCAATAATTAATTCTTTTGGTTTATCAGAAGAAAGCAATGGTATTAGGTTAGGATATTATGGGTATTATGACAGCATTATCAATTCAACAGCTATTTCAAATTTAGACTATGCAATTTTAGCTGATTATGGAGAATTTATAGATGTAATTAATTCTTTTGCAAACTCTTCGTCTAACACAGGAATTCACTTTTTAGGAGTTCAAAATGGAAAGATTATTAATTCAACCGGAGTATCTGGTTATTCGCAAGGCATAATAATTGATTATGAATCAAATAATAATCTAATTTCTAATTCAACAGGAATTGGACACCATACAGGCATACAAATTGGATGGAATACATTTAGTCCATCAAGTAATAATATATTAATTGATTCTAAAGGTATTGGGGAAATAGCAGGTATTTACTTAGGAGGAAATAACAATACAGCTATAAGAAATAGTGCTACAGGAGATAATGAAGCATATCATCTTGCTAATTTAAACAACTCTAGAATTATAGATTGTGTTTATACCAATGGAGGACTACGCGATATTTATTATTCAGATGGTTTAAGTAGGAATAACACTCTTCTTAATTGTTCCTATGATAATGAATTTTTTACAGGGAGTTCAGGAGAAATTATAAGAAAATGGTATTATCAAGCATACACTAATTATTCTAATGGAACTGCAGTTGCAGGGGCAAATATAACTGCTTACAATACAACTGGTAATATTCAATTTACAAAGCAGACAAATAGTTCAGGTTATATACCAAGACAAGAAATTACCGAATATGTAAACAGAGGAGGAATAAGAAGTTACTATAACAATTATACAATAAATGCAAGCAAGTCAGGATATATAACAGACAATAATTTATTTAATTTTACAATGACTCGAAATAAAGTGGATGATTTTTTCACCTTATTTTTAAGCACTTGTAATTACTCTTCTGGAAATTGGCTAATAAATTGCTCTGAAAATTGTTATATTGACTCAAACTATAATATTGGAAAAAACAATATCTCTATTATAGGGGTCGGGACAGTTACTTTATCTGGAAATATTTCTAATTACAATAAGTTACTTATTGCAGGTCAAGATTCAAGTAATATTTGTACTGTAAGATGTATTAATGGAGGATGTTTTAAATTTTAGTTTTTTCATTTTTATCTTTCCAAATTAGATTCCAATTTAAATCATAAATTGCATAAGGAAGAAGATTGTTTCTGTGTCCATAATAGATGCATCTTATACTTGTTTTTAATCTTGGTTGGTTGTATTCTGAAGCATCATCTTTTGTAAATGTGTGATATCTTTTACGAGATAATTCTACTTGAAATAAAACAGGACTAGATGCTGTTACAATCCCCCTTGCAATTCTCTCTAATGAAATGTTTTTTGTTTCTGCTGGCCTTTTTGACTTTTTTCTATAATCCTCTGGAGATTTTTTCTTTAATTTCATATTTATAATATATGATTTATCTTTAAAATAATTTATATTCTAAAACCTTATAAATTAGAATATACTGAAAGTTTTATGAATTTCCAATTTTATTTTGAGAAGTTAGTAGGTTCAAAAGATTTCAAGAAATTTATTAGTGAGAACAAAGATGCTTTCTTCTGTTCTGCTTTCTTTGCAGTCGATAAGAAGGGTAAAGATAATAAACAAAATATAGATTATTATGTTCCTTCAATCAACAAGATGTTTAGTTTTAAAATAAATGACGGAGTGGAATTAATCCCTGTAGAAGATTATGGGGAAGTATTCAAACCAGAAAAGATTCCAGATAACCTTGATTTTGATTTTAATCATATTGAAAAACTTATTGAAGGTGAGATGTTTGAGAAAAAAATAAAAAATAAAATAGAGAAGCTTCTTCTTAGTATTCAGGCAAAAGAAAAAAAAGTTTATATTTTAGGAACAATTTTTATATCTGGTTTGAGTCTTATTAAAATTAAAATAGATTTAGATGAGAAAAAGATTGTTGATTTTGAAAAGATGAGCTTTTTTGATATGATAAAGGTTGTTAAAAAATAGTTAATTTATTAATTATAAATTATTCTTTGTGTTCTTTGTTCCAAATATTTAAGCTTATTATAATTATCAACTTCTTTTTTTAATCTTGCATAACTTCCATTAATTTTTTTGACTAAATAGAATCCTGTTATTAATCCAGGTAAACCAATACAACTTTTTATTATTTCTCTTCTTTTTAATTCTTCATCAATACCTATAAACTCTAATTTTCTTGCTAAGTCAGATACTTTCTTGTTTAATTTCATGAATTTTGAATTATTTATTTGATATATAAAGATTATTATCTTATTTCTCTACAATAAAATTAATCATCATTTCTGAATTGTGTGTAGAAACAATTTTGAAACCTACTGATTTGAAAAGATTATGTATTTCTTCTTCTTCAAATAAATAATAATACCTTTCTCCTTTATTTGTCCACTTTATCATTTTTTCTTTTCCTTTTTTCTGGTTGAATCTTTTAGATTTAAAATTCCAAACTCCAATCAGTACTTTAGATTTTGGTTTCATAACTCGATATAATTCAGATATTGTTTTCTTATGATTTTGTGGTTGGAGACAATGAATTGCAGAAATAGAAATAGCATAGTCAAAAAAATTATCCTGAAAAGGGAGTTCTTTGGAAATATCTGCAACAATAAATTCTGCAGGTATCTTAAGTTTAGTTGCTTTCTTTTTTGCAAGATTTATCATTTCTTCAGAAAAATCAATTAAATACATTTTTCCATTATTTATTTTTGTTAGATGTCTTCCAGTCCCACTTCCTAAATCCAATACCTTGCCTGTGCAAGATTTTAAAAATTGTTGGCTAAGCTCAGATGGTGTCTCCTTAAATTTTTGCCATTCTTCTGCTATATTGTTCCAAACTTTTCGTTGGTTTTCCATAATTAATATTATTAGAGTAATATTAAAAATTATTTGGTTTTAATATAATATAGTAGTTCCTAAATATGTTTTAATTCTCTACAAAAAACATTATTCACCTTCAAATTTAATCAAACTGAAAAAAGGATATTTAGAAAGTTTGTCGCGCCCTTTTAATTCTGGAAGCTCTATTACAAATGCACACCCTGCTATAACTCCATTCATTTTCTCTATTAAATCTGCAACTGCCTGAACTGTTCCTCCTTTTGCAATTAAATCGTCTATAATAAGTACTTTTTGTCCTGGCTTTATTGCATCTTTAGGTATTTCAACAGAACCTTCTCCATATTCTAATTTATAATTTTGTTTTATTGTTTCATAAGGAATCTTCCCTGGTTTTCTTATTAAAACAAGTCCTGCATTTAATTTTTCTGCAAGTAAACCTGCCATTATAAAACCACTAGATTCAATTCCTGCAACTATATCTATTTCTGCATCTTTATATTTCTCATAAAAAAGTTCTACAAGTTTCCTTAAACTTTCTTTATTTTGTAAAAGAGTTGTTATATCTCTAAACATAACCCCCTGTTTTGGGAAATCTGGAATTGTTCTAACTTTTTCTTTTAGCTTGTTTATTTCTTGTTCTCTTGAAAATGAATTTATTGTGTGAACTAAAACGTTTTTTAATTTTTCAGTGTTTTGTTTCATAATTTCTTTTATTTCATACCATGTTACTGGTTTCTCATCTTCTTTCCAACAATCATAATCTGTTGAAGTTGCAATTGTTGCAAAAGGTATTTCTGCTTCATTTGCTAGAATAGCTTCTGGAGAAGTTGACATATTTATTACATGTGCTCCCCACTGTCTAAATAAATTACTTTCTGCTTTTGTTGAAAACCTTGGACCCTCTATTGTTATAACTGTTCCTTTTTTATGTACTGGAAATTGGAGTTCTTCACAACTCTCAATTAGCTTTTTTCTTAAAACTTCTGAAAAGGGATTTGCCATAGGAGTATGTATTGGTCCAAATTCAAATTTATCAAAAAAAGTTAGTTTTCTGTGTTTTGTAAAATCAATAAATTGGTCTAATATCATAAAATCCCCTCGTTTAATTTCTTCGCGTAAAGAACCTACAGCAGTTGTTGAAATTATAAACTTGCATCCTTCTGATTTTAATGCAAAGATGTTTGCCCTGTTATTTACTTCAGTTGGAGGAATTTCGTGTTTTAACCCGTGTCTTGAGATTATGAAAACATCTACACTCCCTATTTTTCCTATTGTTAAAGGAGAAGAGGGTTTCCCAAAAGGAGTTTCAACTTCTTTTGTTTTAAATTCAGTAAAAATTTCTGGATTTTCAAGTCCAGAACCCCCTATTATGCCTATTTTCATTATTACTCTAATTCAGAAAGATTTTATAAGTATTTTGAGGGTTGAGAATATAAATTAAATTTCGTCTTTTTTTACAATATGCATAATTTAAAAATAACTTTTTTCTTGAAGGTATATGAAAACTCCAATAAATAATGAAGTTCGTAAACCAACAAAGACAATATCAGGAATAACACCTGTTGCTGTTATGTTGCCTCCAAAAAAATGCAAACATGGTAACTGCATATATTGCCCTTCAATGAATGTTCCACAAAGCTATACTCCAAAAAGTCCTGTTGTTTTAAGAGCTAAATCTTTGGATTATGATTCTTATAAACAAGTTGTTTCAAGAATTAAGGCATTTGAAGTTATGAATCATCCTACAGATAAAATAGAGCTAATAATTATGGGAGGAACATTTTTAGAGTATCCTGAAAAATTTCAATATGAATTTATTAAAGGACTTTATGATGGATTAAATGGAAAGATTTCTAAAAATTTAAGTGAAGCTAAAAAAATAAATGAAAATTCAAAACATAGATGTGTTGCTCTTTGCATTGAAACACGGCCTGATGTATGTTGCGAATTTATTGAAAGAATGAGGGAATTTGGATGCACAAGAGTTGAATTGGGAGTTCAATTGATAGATGACAAAGTGTATAAACTAGTTAAAAGAGGGCATTCAATTAAAGAAGTTATTTTAGCTACAAAGTGTTTAAGAAATGCTGGTTTCAAAATAGGATATCATTTAATGCCAGGATTACCTGGAAGCAATTTAAAGAAAGATTTAGAGTTATTTAAAAAAATATTTTCAGATGAAAACTTTAAACCAGATCAGATTAAAATATATCCTTGTCAGGTTTTACCTAATTCAGAATTAGAAAATCTTTATTGGGAAGGAAAGTATAAACCTTATACTCCAAAAGAAATTCAGAAGCTTCTTGTGGATATGTTGAAGATTGTTCCAAGATATTGTAGAGTAATGAGAATTATGAGAGAAATTCCATTAGAGTATTTAATTGCAGGTAGCAAAGATATTGGAATAAGAAAAGATGTTGAAGAAGAGTTAAGAAAAAATAATGTTAAACTTAAAGAAATAAGATATAGAGAAATTGGATTCAATAAATCTGCAGGAAATTTAGAGACGAATTTAAAACTTAAAAAATCAGAGTATAAAGCTTCTAGTGGAAAAGAATATTTTCTAGAGATTGTGAATAAAAAAGATATTTTATTTGGGTTATTAAGATTAAGAATATTCAATAAAAAAGCAATGATAAGAGAATTACATGTTTATGGAAAGAGCTTAAAAATTGGAGAAGGAGCAAAAGAAAAAGGACAACAACACACAGGATTAGGAAAGTGGTTAATGGATTCTGCAGAAAAACTCGCTAAAAAAGAAAAATGCAAAGAAATTAAAGTTATTTCTGGAGTTGGAGTTAGGGAGTATTATAGAAAATTAGGATATGTTCTGGAAAAAGGAAAAGGAAATGGGGAATATATGAGAAAAGAAATTTAGTTAAAAATTATAATTTAATTTTTCCTTCTTGCCAATCTTTTAATATTAATCTTGCAACTGCATCATCATTTACTTCCCCTCCTTTTCTTAGAAATCCTTTTCTTTTTCCTAATTCTTCTAAGAGGGTTTCTGGATTTCCTTTAGCATCTATTTTATAATGTTTTTCCAATATTCCTGGATGTTCTTTCATTATTAAATTTATAACTATATCTGGCTCTTTTATCTGGCTATAGCTTCTTGCCCCAACTTTTGTATGACGAGATACTTTTTCTCTATCTTGTGAAGAGTATTCGCTTTCAGGAATTATCCCTGGAGAATCCATAAGAACAATATTTTGAGAGAGTTTTACTTTTTGCATTCCTTTTGTAAACCCAGCATCAGAACCAACTCCTGCAGAACTTTTTCCAACAAGTGAATTAATTAAAGAACTTTTTCCTGTGTTTGGATAACCAATTATTCCAACAATCACTTTGTGATAATCTTCTGGATTTTTTTCAACTTTTTTTGCTTCAATTTTTATCCTATCTCTTAACTCTTTTATTCCTTTTCTATTTGTTGCAGAAACCATAACATAAGGAAACATTTCATCTGGTATCCTCAAATTACTTTTGTTAATTAAATCAGATTTATTCAAAACATAAATAATTCTTTTGTTTTTATGTTTAATATATTTTTCAATTTCTTTATTCCTAGTTTCCTTTATGAATCTTGCATCAAGAATTTCCAAGATTACATCTGAGTCCTCAACAACCTTTTTTGCAATTGAAGGATATTTGCCTCTTTGTTTCCTTATATTTCTTATTTTTCCTGTATGTCTTGAAGAAAAACTATATCTTGGTCTCATATTAAATATAAGTAAAAGGGGTTTAAAAAAATGCTGTAAATATTATCTGGCAAAATAAAATAAAGGTTTAACCAGATATAGGATTAATAAAAAGAGATAATTAGTAGATTAAATTTTTATTCTTTAATTACAAGAAATAATCCAACAATTCCTAAGACAAACAATATTATCCCCAAGATATTCCCAGAACTCCTTGTCATATTCCCAATAACATTTCCAGTCAAATTAAGGGATAAAAAAGATATTCCTGCAAGAAAGAATGCAACAGATAAAAAACCTAGAACTTTTTGTTCAATTCCAAAATCATTTTTATATTTTTCAAAAATCTCAATTCCTTGATTTAAATATTTTGGATTAGGATTTAATTTAGCTGCTCTTTCAAATTTCCTTTTTACAGAATCTCTATCAGCCAAACCAATGCAATCGTATAATTTTAGCCCAACAAGAGAATATTCTAAATTTCTATTTTTTATTCCTCTAGTCATTAATTCTGAAGCAATTTTTGAAGAATTACCTTTTCTCCAATCACTTGGAGATTTTTTTTCTCCATTAAAATATTTTACAAAATTTTTTCCTGTTTCAAGAAGTTTTTTATCTTTCCCTAAATCCTGGGGATTTTTTATAGCATGAATTGTCTGTTTATAACCTTGTTTATAATCCTCATCAACAACTTTCTTTCTTTTCATACCTTTAAGTCTTTCTAAATAATCATCCATCTGTAAATATAATTAAACTTCTTTTTATACTTTTCCAAACAAAGTTACATCCAAGCCGTAAATTCAACCTTAAGTTTAACTTAGTGACATTTTGGTCGAAGATTATTTAAGTTCACTATTTTTCAAAGGTATTTTATGATATTCATCAAAATATGCAGTCATAGGGATATCCATTAAATCTCTATAAAGACCAAATCTAAAATGAAATCTACCAGGAAAAGGATATCCATATTTTTCAGAATACGCTGTAACACCTGTATAATCAACAACTTTCTTCTTATTAATCCAAACTCTCAATAATCCATCATTTAATCGTGTAAATTTAACATGAAATTCAAAATCAGTCCATTTTCCTCTAATTTCTTCATTAGACTTAAAGAGATTAATTTTCTCTTCGTTTGTCTGCAAAGTTATCCTAAGTATTCTATCATTATATCTCAAAGCAATAATAGGATTATCTACTAAAGCACTATCATTGTCATCATGATGTTTAAACTGAGCAAGAATTAATCTTGTTGAAACTATTGGAAAATCTTTTGGGATAAATAAACTAAACTTATAAGAATATGCTTCTCCTTCTTTTGCCCAAAGAAAAACATCTTCCAATACTTCATCTCTCTCAGTATTCTTTGATTTACCTTTATTATCTTCAAATTTGTCTTTGTTCCTTATTGTAATTTTTACTGCATTTTTTCCTTTTCTTACAACCTCTGACTGGATTTCAATTGCATGTTCCTCAAATCTTTTCCTACTCCAAAGATTACTCAAAGTTTTTTCTTCAAAACCATCATAAATTTCTTTTTTAGTTTTTGCTGCCATGTTATTTATAAAAAAAGTAGTAGAAAAATGTTTCTTATTTATTTTTTCAGAGATTTGAACTAATCTCGGACGCCCCGACCGAGATTCGAACTCGGGTCACCGCCGTTTTCCATCACCCTAAGAAAAATAAGGTGATAAAACATATAAGCCTGCCTTAGAGAAGGCTGGAATTATTATCTCATCGATTGAATTCCGGCATGATTTGAGAAGGCGGAATTCTTGGCCTCTGAACTACCGGGGCATTACCTTTTCTAAACAAAATCAACCTATTTAAATTTTTTTTATTAGAAAATCCAATTTCCTTAATGTATTTATTTACATCGTGTTTACTCGAAAGAAAGATTTGCCTATCTCTAATTACTTCAGAAGGAGAAAAACCTAATAAAATTAATGCTTCCCTAACATCATTAAGCAAACTAGGTATATAACTAGAATAACTAATTCTTATGTTTTTACTAAACTTAGAATCTAGATGCACTGAACCATCTGTATCTATTAAACCTTTAATACATTTTAATAAGAATTTCTTATTTCTTTTAATCCAATTTGGAATTTTCTGATTATTCTCTTTCTTATTACCAGAAGAAATTCCATTAGAAATAATAAAATCAACTACTCTCTTGCCATATATTTTGTAATAAACAGAATTCTTATCCTTAGAAAAAAATAAACTCCCTTTAGTTCCAAATACATTTTCAAAAAGAGATGGTACATACACACTCACAAAATCCTTATCTGTATGAGAATTTCCAGCAACAATTAAAGAATAACATCTTATTTTATTTCCATCTTCATATCTTTGAATATGCCCGCCACCTAAAAGAATTCCAAACACTTCTGCAAGATTCTCGCTAAAATTTATTTGACCAATTTCTTTAATATTTTTAGGAGAATTTTTTCCACCCTTACATCTCCCCCAATTCTCATCTACTTTTCTAAGAATATACTTATCAAAAGAAGTTCCTGAAAATTTACATAATCTCAGATAAATATCTTCATCAAGAGTTACTCTTTCATTTTTCACATCATTTCTTAAATAATTCTCATTAATTTTCAAAATTTTAGAAAGAAAACTCCAAGAATATTCTCCTTTAGCTAATAAGATTAATTCCTTTTGTTTACCTTTTTTTAATATAACTCTCATGATTAAAATACTACTTAACCATTTAAATCTTTTATTTGCTACTACACAAGCACATACCTTAAAAAGATTACCTTATTATAAATATAATGGCAAAAAAGAGAGTGAAATATCTTACTTCCACACCTAAAAGAAGTTTCATAAAAGCATTAATTTGGGAAACAATATCCTTTGTAATAACTCTAATAGCGATTTATATTCTTCAAAAGGATATGGGAGTCTCCCTAAAATTTACATTTGCACTTACAATAGTAAAAGTAATATTTTTGTATAATTATGAAAGAATCTGGAAAAAAATAATGTGGGGAAAAGTATATGCTGAAATCAATTCTCGTGTTTAATGTTGGAAGTTCAAGCATAAAGTATAGCTTATTTGAAGATTCAAATTTATTAAAATCAGGAAACAAAGAAAGATTAAAATCAAAAGAAGATTATAACAAAGCATTACAAGAAATATTTCTGGAATGTTCAGATAAAAAAATAGATTTCTTGGCTCACAGAGTTGTTCACGGAGGTGAACTAAAAAAGACTTCTCTTATAACTCCTAAAGTTAAAAAGAAAATAAAACAATTCTCAGAATTCGCCCCACTGCATAATCCAAAACAACTAATGGTAATTGAACTTTGTGAAAAATTCAAAAAACCTCAATACGCTGTTTTTGACACAATGTTTTTCGCAGAATTACCTGAAGTTTCAAAAACATATGCTATTCCAAAAAAAATAACTGAAAAATATGATATAAGAAAATATGGCTTTCATGGATTATCTCATGAATATGTTTCTCAAAATTTAAAAGGAAAAACAATCACGTGTCATTTAGGTTCTGGTTCAAGTATTTCTGCTATAAAAAATAACAAACCATTAGATACAAGTATGGGGCTAACACCATTAGAAGGTATAATGATGGGAACACGTTCAGGAAGCATAGATCCAGGAGTAATATTTTTCTTGCAAAAAAAGAAGTATGATGTTGAAGATATTATTACTAACCAATCAGGGCTAAAGGGAATTTCTGGGTATAATGATTTTAGAAATATTCTTAAGAATATGGATACAGACAAAGAATCAAAATTAGCTTATGACTTATTTATTTACAAAATAATAAAAGTTATAGGTTCGTATATAACTGTATTAAATGGACTGGATAATTTAGTGTTCACAGCTGCAATAGGAGAAAATGTTCCAAGATTAAGAAGAGATATCTGCAATAATCTGAAATTTATAGGAGTTAAACTAAACAAAAAAAAGAACAACAATAATGAAAGGAAAATATCTTCAATATTCTCAAAAGTAAATGTCTATGTAATAAAAACAGATGAAGAAAAAATGGCTGTTGAGGAGGTTTTAAAGGTCTTAAAATGAATAATCTTGGACAGATGAAAATAAGTTTTAGTATGATTTTTTCAGTAATATTAATAATAGCATTCATTACTTTTGCTATTTATAGTATTGCAAAATTTTTATCTGTTACTAGATTTGCAACTATTGAAGATTTCAAAGATAAATTTCAAAATGATGTTAATAAAATATGGAAGAGTCAATCATATAACGACATTGAAAAATACAACTTACCAAAAGACATAAATCAAGTATGTTTTAAAGATGATGAATATGAAAATATATATTTCATACCAAATTTGTATGAGGGAGAATTTATAAAAAACATTGATATGGAAAAAACATTGTCTTATTCAAATGAAAATCCAAAATCACTATGTATTAATTCTATTAATGGTAAAGTAAAGATAAGAATGAAAAAAGAAATATATGACAAAAACGGGGTAACAATTTTAAAATGAAATTCAAAAAAATAAAACCAAGCATAAAAGTCCCAGTAGAAATATCTGCAAGACACATTCATCTATCCAAAGAAGATTTTGAAAAACTATTTGGAAAAAATAAAAAATTAGAATCAGTAAAAAAACTCTCTCAACCAGGAGAATTTGCATCTAAAAACAAAATAAAAATAATAAATGGAAAAGAAAAATTAAATGCAAGGATACTAGGTCCATTAAGAGAATACTCTCAAGCAGAAATATCCTTAACTGATGCATACACTTTAAAATTAAATCCTCTGCCTAAAGTAAGACTCTCAGGAGATACCTATGAAACAACAAATGTAACAATTAAGGGGCCCAAATCTCAAATAAAAATACCTGCTATAATTGCTCAAAGACATTTACACTGTTCAGAAGAACAGGCAAAAAAAATAAAACTTAAAGACCATCAAATTGTATCTGTAAAAATAAATGGACAAAGAAAAATAACTTTCCATAATGTTATTGTAAGAATATCTAAAAAATATAGTTTATCTGTTCATTTAGATACAGATGAAGCAAATGCTGCTGGGATTTCTGAAAAAACATTTGGTGAGATAATTAAATAAAAATAAACCAAAAAATGCAAGAAGCATATTTCAAGGAAATTATGGAAGAATTAAAAAGATTATATCCTTCTACTGACAAGACAACTTTAAACAGGATGAGAACAAAACCTGACCCATTTAAAGTTTTAATTTCCTGTCTTCTCTCATTAAGAGCAAGAGATGAAAACACTGAAAAAGTTTCAAAGAAATTATTTGAAGTTGTTAATACTCCAGAACAACTTGTAAAAATTCCAATACCTAAACTAGAAAAAATTATTTTCTCTTCAGGACATTATAAAAAGAAAGCACGTGTTTTACATTCAGTTTCAAATGAATTAATAACAAGATTCAATTCCAAAGTTCCAGATAAAAAAGATGAATTGCTCAGTATAAAAGGTATAGGCCCAAAAACAGCAAATATTGTTTTAGCTTTTGCATTCAACAAACCAGTTATACCTGTAGATACCCATGTTCATAGAATACCAAATAGATTGGGATGGGTTCAAACAAAAAAACCAGAACAAACAGAACAAGAATTAATGAAAATCTTACCTAAAATTTATTGGGCAGATGTTAATGCTATATTTGTTCAGTTTGGAAGAGATATTTGCCAACCTGTTTCTCCAAAATGTTCTACTTGTCCTATAAACAAATACTGTAAAAAAAGAGGGATTATAAGAAGTAGATAAAAAATTAAGAGAAAATTTTATTCTGAGTATATAAATCTAAAATAAAACAATTCTCTTACAAAACCTTTATAAATAGTTTTTATCTTTCTTCAATCATGAAAAGATCAAGTAGAAGATGGAAAAAAGACGGCCAAATGAGATGGAAATGGCAGAGAAAAAGGCTAAAGAAAGAAAAGCGTAAGCGTAAGCTTAAGAGAGGATAATTCTATAAAAAATATTAATCATTTTACCACAATAACCTTTATTAACCAACATTATTTTTTCAACTAATGGTGAGCTCTATTTGGACAGAAAAATACAGGCCTTCAAAATTCTATGAACTTGTTGGTCAAGATGAGATAGTAAAGAGGGTTGAGGGATTAACAAATTCTATGAATATTCCCCATTTACTATTTGCAGGACCTGCAGGAACAGGTAAATCCAGTCTTGCATTGATAATTGTAAAAGAATTATATGGTTCAAACTGGAAAGAAAATTATTTAGAGCTTAATGCTTCTGATGAAAGAGGAATAAATATAGTAAGAGAAAAAGTAAAGAACTTTGCAAGGACAAAATCAATTGGAAATGTCCCTTTTAAAATAATCTTCCTTGATGAAGCAGATGCTTTAACACCAGAAGCTCAACAGGCACTAAGAAGAACAATGGAAAACTATTCCTCTACATGTAGGTTTATACTCTCCTGCAACTACAGTTCAAAAATAATAGACCCAATACAATCACGTTGTAGTATATTTAGATTTAAGCTTCTTGAGAAAAAAGATATTGAAAAATACATATTAGATATCTCAAAAAGAGAAAACTTAACAATAAAACCAGAAGCAATAGAAATATTGTATGAAGGAAGTGAAGGAGATTGTAGGCGAGCTACAAATCTTCTACAAGCAACAGCATCAATCTCTCCAAATATAACTCCTGAACTAATTTCAACAATAATCTCAAATGCTAAGCCTAAAGACATTAAAGTTGTGCTAGATTATGCACTTGCAGGAGATTTCCAAAGAGCAAGAGAAAAACTTCTTGATGTTATGCTTAAAGAGTCAATTTCTGGACAAGATGTAATAAAGGCCATACAAAAAGAAATCTGGAATTTACCTGTTGAACCAGAATTAAAAGTCAGACTCACAGAAAAAACAGGAGAATCAGAATTTAGGATAGTTGAAGGAAGTGATCCATTTATACAGCTTCAAGCTCTTCTTGCAAGTTTTGTGCTTGCAGGTTTAGGCAAGGAATAAAAATGGAAATAAATGATAAAATCTATTTTACAAATTTAACAAAATATAAATCAAAAATAAACAAAAATATAACCTATCCAGAAATTATAAGCGAAATAGACTATCTTTCAGCAAAAATAAGAACTACAGCTAAAGATGCCCTTTCTGAATTAATTTCTGTTAATATAGCGAGAAAAGAAATATCTAATATTTTAGATGATATAAAATATTTAAAAAAAGAAGGAACAAAAAATGTCACCTTGGGTTGAAAAATACAGGCCAAAAAAATTTCAAGATATTAAAGGTCAGAATGATGCAATTGATAAAGTTAGAAAATTCTTAGAAGAATTCCACAATAAAGGTTCAAAGAAGGCAATAGTCCTCCATGGCCCACCAGGAACAGGAAAAACAACAATAGCTCATGTAATTGGAAAAGAAACAAATTCTGAAGTCTTTGAGTTGAATGCTTCTGACTTACGTGATAAAAAAAGACTTGAAGAAGTATTAAAACCTGCTATGGAACAAAAATCCCTTATAAAACAAGGAAAAATAATATTAGTTGATGAAGTTGATGGTATCTCAACTGTAGATAAAGGGGGTTTAAGTGAATTTGTAGATTTAATAGAATACACTCATTATCCGGTTATCATAACTGCAAATGATATCTGGGATAAACGTTTAAGCCCATTAAGAAAAAAAGCAGAACTAGTCCAATTAAGAAATATAGATTACAGGATAATAAAAGAAGTGTTAGCAGATATTTTAAGAAAAGAAAAAAGCTTCATGGAAGATTCAATCCTTACAAGAATAGCAGTTAAAGCAAAAGGGGATTTAAGAGCTGCAATAAATGATATTCAAACAATCTCAAAACTAAAAGATCTTTCAAGTATTGATTTTGATGAAAGAAACAAAGAAGTAGATATATTCAATGCATTAAAAATGATATTCAAAGAAAAAGCAACTGATGAAACATTAAAAATATTTGATTCTGTTAAAACCCCTATCGACGAGATAATTCTATGGGTAGAAGAGAACATACCTTTAGAATATAAAGGAAGAGAACTTGCAAGAGCTTATGATTTATTAAGTAAAACAGATATTTTCAGAGGAAGAATATACAAACAACAGTATTGGAGATTTTTGGTTTATGAAAATATTTTCTTAAGTTATGGAATTTCTTCATCTAAAAAAAGCGCTAAACCGGGATTTACAACCTACAAAAAACCAACAAGGATATTAAAAATATGGATGAACAATCAAAAGAATATTAAAAAGAAATCAATATCTGCAAAATATGCAGAATATGTTCACATAGGGAAAAAGAGAGCAATGCAAGAATTTCCAATAATAAAACAAATAATTAATTCAAACCCTGAAATACCTAAAGAACTTAAATTAGATGAAGAAGAATTAGAGTATCTTAAAAATTAATCTTCTTTTTCTACAATCACACTATAAGACCATAGTTCCCCACTTTTCCAAGAATTTCTATTTAATCCTGCCTTAACAGACAAACTCTCTAAAAATTCTATCTTATCTGGTATTTGTTCCCATACTTGAGGTAAAAAAGTTGATGAAAATCCTCCTTTCTTAAGAATATAACCTTTTCCAGGATTAACTCTCATAAGCAAATCTTTTTCATTAATTGATTTGATTTTTTTAGGAAGAGAAAGAACAGAGATTTCAATTTTAATTTTAGATAATTCTTTTTCTGTTAATTTTGAAAATCTAAAATCATGAACAGCTGCATTTATTGCATTCTCTTGAACATCTTTCCATAATTCTCTTTGAGGAATAAGAGAACCAATACACCCTCTTAATTTTCCATCAATAGTTAATGTTACAAAACACGCTTGTTTTTTATTATAAATACTCCTCGTATACTCATCAGGAAGAAAATTTCTGCCTTTAAAATACTCTTCAAGAGTCTTTCTCGCTATTTCAGTTAATTTAAGTGCCATATTACCAGATATTACCAACATAAACATACTTCAAATACTTTTTGCCAATCTCTTCTGCTTTCCTTAAACTACCTATTGAAGTAATATCTTTATTTCTCATTTTATACATAGGAAAAAATCTTGAAATATGCCAAGGAATTTCTCTACTTATACCAGAAATAAATTTCACAATCTCTTTAAGCTCTTTTTCAGAGTCATTCTCTCCTGGAATAAGTAATGTTGTAATCTCTATATGAATACCTTTTTTATAAGCATATTTTATTGTTTCTAAAACAGGACTTAATTTAGATTTGCATAGTTTTCTATAAAAATCCTCATTTAGAGATTTCAAATCAATATTCATAGCATCAATATAATCTCCTAGAAAATCCATACACTCTTTAGTCATATAACCATTTGTAACAAGAATGTTCTTAAGCCCTTTTTCTTTTGCTAAAACAGCAATCTCTTTAACAAATTCTGCAAAAATAGTTGGTTCATTATAAGTATATGATATGCTTTTACAACCAGATTTCAATGCTCTTTTAACAATTTCTTGAGCACTAATCTTTTTTCCAATAATTTCTTTTACCTGAGAAATCCCATAATTTTGACAAAAATCACATTTAAAATTACATCCAATAGTCCCAATAGAATAAGTATTTGTATGAGGTAAAAAATTAAACAAGGGCTTTTTTTCAATAGGGTCTATATTTTCAGAGATAATAACCCCATACACAAGAAGACACAACTTTCCTTCAATATTCTTCCTAACTCCGCAAATACCAGAATAATTTTCTTTTATAATACATCTATGATTACAAGCAAAACATTGAACTGACTTTCCCTTAAGAGATTTATACAAAATACATTCATGCATAAAATTTATAATACTTTGTTAATTAAATAACTTATGAAAAAGTGGTTTCCTTCAGAAAAGGGTGAATTAGAAGAATTGTTGGAAAAATTCTTATCTAAAGAGAGTATAGTCAATATAAATGAAGTACACGGACTTATTGTCCCTCATGCTGGATATGCTTACTCTGGAGAAATAGCTGGAAAAGCTTTCTCGCTTTTAAAAAGAAATAGAAATATAAAAAAAGCTATAATCTTTGGATCCTCTCACTACCAAACATTCAAAGGAATAAGCACTCTCCCAAGTTTTACAACCCCTTTAGGAAAAGTAAATATTCCTAAAAACTCTTTTAATAAAATACCTCGCGAACACTCCATTGAAAACCAAATACCTTTTTTACAAAAATTAAATGTAACTGAGATTCTGCCTATTGCAGTCGGTCAAATAAATATGCAAGAAGCAGAAGAACTTGCAAGAAAATTCCTAGAAGAAGATGCGGTCTTTATCTTCTCAACAGATTTAAGTCATGCTCTGGAGTATAGTGAATCTATAAAAAAAGACAGAAGAGCAATAGATGCAATAGAGAACTTAAAAGAATATGAATTACCAAATATTGATGCTTGTGGATTATATCCTCTACTAATTCTATTCAAAATGTGTCAGATAAAAGGATGGAGACCTCAATTAGTAGAATATAAGAATTCAGGAGATATCACAGGAGATACTGTATTTGTTGTAGGTTATGCTAGTTTTGTTTTCTAATTCTCAAAAATATAAAACTTCAAAGAATATTTTTTAAAAGAGAATAATTACTACAAAATAAAAGATTAATTAACACTGAGCATTAGTTGAAGTTCCTGCATTATATCCAAATCCTGCACTATAAGAAGTTGTAGATAATTTTGTTCCACAAGCTTCAGGAACCTTTCCATCACTAAATGCTTTACATATAGTATCTAAATATGAAGCAGGGTCTCTTGCACTATTAACTGTAACTCCATTTACAACCAATGTTGGACTTCCTCCAATATCATATAATTCATTAAGTTGTTTATCTATATTGAAAAGAGGATATCTTCCACTCAACCACTTACTCTGATCATTTTTATTTTCTGAAATCTTGAATTCCTTATCTGCCTTTGTAATACAAGAATTAAGTTTAGCTTTATCTATCTTAACTTCTGTTAAACAAGCTTCTGAATCAGCAGCAGTTCCTGTTTTTCCTAAGAAACATTTCAAATATGGAAGTAACTTAGCTTCTTGTTCTTTTTGTATACAATACTGTCTTGTCTGTTCTTCAACTTCCCCAGCAGAAGGATGCATAATATAGTATACAAATCTTAAGTTAAAATTAACTTTATCTCCTAAAGCTTCAATAGCAGGGATTATTCCTTTTTCTGCTTGAGTTCCATATGGACAATGACTCATAACAAATAAATCAACAGTTGGTTTTTCAGATTTAGGTATTTCTTGAGTTTGAGTATTAGTATTTTGATTATTATTAGATTTTTCTTCCTCTTCTTCTAAAGGATATAGATAATTTGTGAAATATTTTCCATCTTTAGTAACATACATTGGCAACTCTTGACCTTCAATCAAAAGAGTAACTAAATAAAAATTACCTTCTTTTTCAACACTAGAAACTTCAACTGTTAATCCTTGTGATTCTGCAAAATCAGCAAGCTTCTCTCCAGCTTTATTAGCTGAAACAACCTTTCCAGTAATATTAAATACATTCAATGAAAGAAGTAAAACAACCAAGATTATTAAAGCAATTGTTGAAACAACCCAAGGTTTGTCTCTTATACCATGTCTTCTTTCTCTATTAACATGAACAATATGTTCTTTAGGTTGATTTTCCATTTTTAAAAGATGAATAAATACTTTAAAAATATTGTGGTTCTTTAATTTATTGTCACAAAAACAAACAATTAAAAATTAATGTAAACTTATTTATAAATGTCATATGAAATTATAACAGGAAGAAACTCCTCAGATAAAAAAAAATTTGAGGGAAAGGGTTTAGCTTATATTGGAAAGGGGTTTGTAAAAATGGGGCAATACACTTCTTTAAGTAATAAAATATTCATGGATGTAATAAGGAGCCATGTTGTACTTGTTGCAGGTAAAAGAGGAAGCGGTAAAAGCTATACTCTAGGAGTTATAGCAGAGGAATTGTCTAATTTACCCAAAGATGTTTCACAAAATATTGCGTCTCTTATGTTTGACACTATGGGAATTTACTGGACAATGAAATATGCAAACGAAAAAGATAAAGAACTTTTACATGAATGGGATTTAAAACCAAAAAATTTGAATGTAAAAATATTCATCCCATTTGGGTTTTATGATGAATATGTAAGAAGAGGTATACCTGCAGATGAAAAGTTTGCATTAGATGTAACTGAAATGAATGCTGAAGATTGGATATTAACATTTGGTTTAGATATAATCCATCCTGTTGCTGTTCTCATCCAAAGAATAATAAACAAACTAAGAACAAAAAAAATCTTTGATATAGAAGATATAATAAATGAAATTGAAAAAGACCAAAAAACAGACAGAGAGATAAAAAACGCTGCAACAGGATTATTTGAAGCTGCAAACACATGGGGAATATTCTCAAAAAAAGGTATTTCACCTACAAAAATAACTCATTTAGTAAATGCTGGAACAACAACTGTTTTAGATTTAAGTGTTTATAATTCTGTAGGGAGTTTTAATGTAAGAGCATTAGTTATAAGCTTAATATCAAGAAAACTCTTTAACCAAAGAATGGCTGCAAGAAAAAAAGAAGAAATAAAATCTATATCAAGAGGATTAGATATGGGCTACTATGTAGAAAAAAAAGAAAACCCCTTAATCTGGTTATTTATAGATGAAGCACACGAATTCTTACCTTTAGAGGGAAAAACAATAGCAAGTGATGCATTAACACAATTATTAAGAGAAGGAAGACAACCAGGAATATCTCTGGTTCTTGCAACTCAACAACCAGGTCAGATACACAAAGATGTAATGACTCAATCCGATATAGTAATCTCGCATAGAGTTACTTCTGCACCAGATTTAGAAGCACTCAATAAGATAATGCAAAGTTATCTTCTTGAAAGTATTAAACAATATATGGATGAATTACCCTCACTAAATGGTTCAGCAATTATATTAGATGATAATTCTGAAAGAATATATCCTATGAGAATAAGACCAAGATTTACTTGGCATGGAGGAGAAGCACCTACTGCATTAAAAGCAGAAAAGAAATTTTAATAATATTTTTAAACCAAAGGTTTTACATCTTTTTATGGATAAAGCAATTAACATAGCAAAAGAAATAATCTCAGAAGTAAACAAAAAAGTAAAACGAGTGTATTGGACAAATGAAGAAATAGATAAATATTTTGGGAGACGCTCAGTAGAAGAAATATTATCAAGTGGAGAAACTTGTTTTATGAACCCTTGTTTAGATTTAACCTTGGTTTCTTCGCATTTAATTTCAAAAAAGAAAATACCTCATAAACTAGTAATAGAAGAACACCTTCCTTCAAATGGATTTGATTTCAACAGATTGCATTTTGTTATAGAATTCCAAAACAATGATAAACAATCAAAAGAATATTTTCTCAATTACAAAAGAGCCAATGAAGTATATCTATTAGAAGGAAAATACAATGGAAGGCAAGACTTGCCACTCGCTCAAATATTAAAAATACAAGGATTAAAATTAAATCCAAAAAACCCCCTATATGTTAACCTTGGATACAAGACACTAGAAGAATTTTCTAAAGAAAATTTTAAAGGATATTCTTTAGAAAAAAATATCAGCAGATTAAAAAAAGATAATTCAATTGAAAACTACCAAAAATACAAACAAAAATTTGGAGAAGATTTTTTAATAATCACAAAACCTTAAAATCAACCCTTATTCTTATTTTATAAGGAGCAATTTCTCCTGCGGACTTCTTGTTTAATATTTTTATTCTATTTCCAGATTCCAAGGCCTTCTTATTTATCTTTTCAAGGATTTTATCTACTTCATCCACCTTACAAAAATCATAATAAAAGATTATTGTTCCTTTTTTGCTTAACATAAATGCCTGCTCTAAAAAGCTCTCCTTAAGATTTGGACGTGGCATAACTATAAAATCAAATTTTTTACCTTCTTCCTTTAATTTAACTGCTACTTTTTTTATATCTCCATTAACAAATTTAATTTTATTTTTAACTCCATTTATTTCAGCATTAAGCTCCCCATATTTATTAGCAGCTCTATTTATCTCATTTGAATAAACCTCTTTAGGTTTAGAATTTTTAGCTATAACTATAGAAAAAGGTGCAACTCCTGCAAACATAACTAAAACACTGGAATTATTTTTTATACAAGAAGCAATTTCTTTTCTCTCATTGCTTAATCTTGGAGAAAAATAAGTTGTATCTAAATTAAATCTAAAAGAGCAATTATTTTCTTTATACAAAACTTCCTTGTTTTTCTCTCCTGCAAGATGTTTTGTTTCCATCTTCCTAAGTCTGCCAGCGAAATTACCTGACTTTTCCACAACAGTTTTTATAAAACTATTTTTATTTAATATTTCTAATGCAAATTTCTTTTTATCTGAAAGTTTTGTTCCATAAGGAAAATTAACTACAGCTATATTTCCCAAAATATTAAATGAACGATGATTTACCATATACAACAATATTAAAAAAAGGATTTAAATCTTCCTAAAACTTATAAAAATAAATTTATAAACAGATTATCCATATATTAAATATGGGGGTTGATATTTTCTATAACTTAGATGCAGAGTTAATCATATTTGGACTAATCTTTGTGCTTTTCTTTGCTATAATAAGATTAGCACTCTCTAAAACTATAAAAGATAAAGGTCCGCTAGGAGTAATCTCTTTATCTATTGCTCTTTTGTCAGTATATGGTTTAAGTAAAACAAATCTTGACTTCCCAGGATTTTTTTACAAAATAGGAATAAACAACAATCTTCTATACAGCGTTATCCCAATAATAATTTTAGTTGGACTAGTATACATGATTTTAGCAGTAACTGCAAGGGTTATTTTCTCTTTCTTCGGAGTTTTATTTATAGTTGGAAGCTTTTTCTTGCACAACTTAGTTTGGTGGTTTAGAATAATAGGAATAATCTTCTTAATTATTGGAATAGTATTAATAAGAAGAGAATTCAAGAGAAGAGTTGATAAAAGAATATATTTAAGAAGATAAATTTAAAACCATTTACCTAAACTTTTTTGTTGGTTTTTATTTTTCAAATCCTTTAATCTGTTAATTTGCTTTTGAACTCTTTCTTCAGAAAAGTCATGTCTTTCAACTAAAATCTCTCTGATTTTATTTTCATCAAATCCCTTAAATTCAAAATCAACATTGTCTACCTTAGGTTTATAAAAAAGAGAAAATATCTCCTGCCATTCAAATCTATCTTCTTCTGACAGACTCATAATTTGTTCTTCAACGCTCTTGAATATCTCATAAGGAAATTTATATTTTTTAACAATATCCAATGCTTTTTTCTGTCCTATACCCGGAATACCTTTAGGATTATAATCTGTTCCAACAAGAATACCTAAACAAATTAATTGCTCTAGATTTATCTCAAGAATATTAAGAACTTTATCTAATTCAATAACTTCTTGTTTTATTTCAACATAGCCACTATAAGTTTTCCTCTTTCTTGAAACAGTTAAATTTCTTATTAACCTTGGAGCTCCAAAAAGTAAACTATCATAATCCTGACTAACAGATGCATAAACTCTGGGGATTGTTCTTGCCATATATGCTGCTTGAGCTTCTCCTTCAGAAGAAGCTTGTATTACAGGTATTCCCATTGCTTCCAACAACTCTTTACTCTCTTCAATCATCTCTCTATTAAGTCTTGTTAATTGAGAACTATACCTTTTCATACTTTCAATATCTAGCTCACTTTTTGCTATTTCATATCTTTCTTTTGCAATATCCCTAGAAGTTTCTCTTTCTTTATGTGTTTTATATTTTAAATCTGGAGCTCTACCATCAAAAACATAAACCAATTTAATGCCTTCTTCCATAAGATTAATATTTCTATAAAAGATACCTGACAAATGGCTAGTTATTCTTTTTTTATTGTCCATAAGTGGAGTCCCATCAGGTTGCCTTATACTTGATAAAAATTGGTAAAGAGCATTAAATGCATCAACACAAACAATTTTATCTTTAAGTTCAGATTCTTCAAGTTCCCTTCTAGGTATTATTTCTCTTATGTTTAGTCCCATTTCTAATATAAAATATCTGAAACTAAACTGCAGAAATATAAATAATTATCTAAAATCTAAAATAAACGTCCTTGTCCATCATCTTCAATTCTTCCTTCTAAATCAGGTCCTTTCTTATAGAAAGGGCTTTCAGGATTTTTAGATGGATCTCCAAAAAAACTCATTCTTTTATTTGCTTGAACATACATATCATTAGCAACTCTAATAATTCTCCAAGGATTAATACTTACTAATTTATCCAGAGAAACAAAGGCATTAGGTGAATCATTAGAAGCAACTCTTAATCCCTTATAACCATACTCTTTTAGAATCTTTGCTAATTCTAAAGCATCTTGAGGTCTTCCTCTACTCAAATAAGGCACTCTCCTATGTATAGCATCAACTAAATATTTATCTTTCTCATATGTTTCTGGAGCATAATTAAAAACAGTATATTTGTTTACCATACCTAATTAAACTCCTTCTACTTTATAAACTTTTCTACATATAGTATCTTATAAGTAGTAACAAATGCAAACATTTGTAAAAACTAAATATAGAAAAATGAATATTCCTAAGCTTTAAATAATTCTATCTCTTAATCTATTCATGAAAACAAATTTTATACCCTTAGATTATCAACCATTTGATTATGAAGGAAAAAATTACATTCAAGTATTTGGTAGAGATGAAAATGGGAAAAAAGTTTGTGTAATAGATTCCTGCCCTGTTTATCTCTGGGCAATATTAAAAGATAACATAGGCAAAAAAGAATTAGGAGATTTAATAGAAGAAGTAGATAAAATAAGTTTAGATAAAAAATCCAGAAAAACTAGGATAGAAAAAATTGAAATCCACGATAAAAAATTTTTAGGAAAAACAGTTGAAGCTCTTAAAATATTCGCAACAAATTACAAAGATTTACATGATTTAGCAGATAATTTAGACTTTCAAGGAATAGAAAAAAGAAGGGGGTATGATTTAGGATTTATCACACATTATATAATTGAAAGAAAATTAAACCCTTTAGAATGGTATGAAATTGAAGGAGAAATGCTAAATAATTCTGATAAATTCGGAGGAATAGATTCTGCCCTTGAAGTTGATTTTTGTATAGAATTAAAATCTTTAAAAAAAATACCAGAAGATAAACATAAAACAAAATTCTTTCCAAAAATTCTTGCATATGATATAGAAGCTAAGGAATTAGAATTAGGAAAAGGAGAGATATTAATGATTTCATTATATGGAGAAAATTTCAAAAAAGTATTGACATTTAAAGAACCCTCAAAAAAAACATTTGTTGAAAAATTCAAAGATGAAAAAGAAATGCTTGAAGGATTTGTAAATGAAGTAAAAAAATACTCTCCAGATATATTAGTTGGATATTTCTCAGATGGATTTGACTTACCTTACATAAAGGCAAGAACAGAAAAACTAAAAATCAAATTAAATCTTGGATTAGACAATTCACAACCTATATTTTCAAGAGGAATATTCTTAACAGGAAAGATAAAAGGAATAGTTCATATTGACTTATTACGATTCATAAAAAATGCATACTCTCAATATCTCCAATCAGAAACTCTTTCTCTAAATGAAGTATCTAATGAATTGCTTGGAGAAAGAAAAATAGAATTAAGTCCTTTAGAAGAGTCCAGAAAAAATAAAGTAGATTGGGATAAATTTTATGAATATAATCTCAAAGATTCTGAATTAACTTACAAAATTTTTGAAAAAATTTGGGCAGATTTAGAAGAAATAACAAAAATAACAAAAGAGCCAATTTTTAGTGTATCAAGAAGCACAATGGCAGGAAATTTTGAAGATTATGTTTTGCACAACTTAGAAAGATTCAATGAAATACCAGAAAAAAAACCTTACAGGTCAGAAATAATTGAAAGAAGAAACAGAGAAAAATATCAAGGAGCATTTGTTTTTCAACCCACTCCAGGATTATATGAAAACATTGCATTCTTTGATTTCTCAAGTATGTATGGAAGTGTTATTGTTACATATAATCTCTCAAAATCAACTCAAACAGAAGACAAAAAAAATTCTTATGCTGGAGAATTTCAAAACGAAAAGGTCTATTTTTCAAAAGAACAAGGATTTGTTCCAGAATTGTTAAAAGAAATAATAATGAAAAGAAGAAAATACAAAGAAGATTATAATAAAAATCCAAATCCTATTTTAAAAGTTAGAAGTAATGCTTTCAAACTGATTGCAAATGCAGCTTATGGATATCAAGGATTTTTCGGAGCAAGATATTATTCTGTTGAAGCTGCTTCATCAACAGCTTATTTTGCAAGAGAGAGTATACAAAAAGCAATAAAAATCTTTGAAGATGAAGGGTTCAAACCAGTTTATAGTGATACAGATAGTATAGCAGTAATCTTAGGAAATAAAACAAAAAAACAAGCTCTTGATTTACTTAAGAAAATAAATAAAGAACTTCCAGGAATAATGGAATTAGATTTAGAAGGATTTTTCAAGAGGGGATTATGGGTTACAAAAAGAACAGGAGATTTTGGGGCAAAGAAAAAATACGCATTAATAGATGAACAGGATAGAATAAAAATAAGAGGATTTGAAACAGTAAGGAGAGATTGGTGTGATTTAGCAAGAGAAGTGCAAAACAAAGTCATAAAACTAGTTTTAGAAGATGGAGATGAAAAACAAGCAATAGAATATTTAAAAGAGATAATAAAAAAAATAAAATCTAGAAAAATACTCAAAAAAGAAATAATAATAAGGACTCAGTTAAAAAAATCAATTTCAGAATACAAAGCAATCTCTCCTCATGTAATTGCTGCAAAAAAAATGAAAGAACTTTCAATAGCGCCAAATGAAGGAGATTTAATTGAATATTATATAGCAGAAACCGCAGGAAAGAAATCTAAATTAGTAAGAGAAAAAGTTAAGCTCCCCCAGGAAGAAGGAGAATACAACATAGAATACTATCTTAAAAGACAAATACTTCCTGCAGTAGAAAATATTTTTCAAGTATTTAACATAGATGTAAAAGAAATAATAGAAGAAAAAAAACAGAAAAAACTAAGTGATTTCTAAAAGAAAAATTAATTAAACTAACTTCTACTAATAAAAATATGCATAAGACATTAAAAACAATCTGGGTATCCACTGGGATACTAATCTTTCTCTGGACAGCATTCTGGTATTTTAAATATTTAGAAGAACCAGGAATTACAGGAAATGTTCTTAATTGTACATTTGGGCTTTATTTACTCTTTTTATATGTAACAGTTGCTATTGTTTATTGGATAAATAAGTGGTTGTATAAAAGTAAAGACCCAAATATGAAATGGAAAAAAAGGAAATAATTCTTGCTGGTAAAATTGCACAAGATGTAAAGGAATGGATTAGACCTCAGATAAAAAAAGGGGTTCCATTACTTGAAATAGCAGAAAAAATAGAAAAAAAAATAATTGAATTAAAAGGAAAACCTGCTTTTCCTACAAACCTCTCAATAAATGAAATAGCTGCACATTATACTCCTTTTCACAATGATGAAACACTTGCAAGCGGTTTGCTTAAAGTAGATTTAGGAGTTCATGTAAATGGATTTGTATCTGACACTTCTTTCTCTCTGGATTTAGAAAATTCAGAAGAAAATAAAAAGTTAATAGAAGCATCAGAAAAAGCCCTTGAAAATGCAAAAAAAACAATTGAAAAAGGAATTCAAATAAATAAAATAGGAAAAGTCATACAAAATACAATCGAATCTTATGGATTCTCTCCAATAATAAATCTTTCAGGACACCAAATAGAACAATACAACCTTCATGCAGGATTAACAATTCCAAATATAGATGATAAAAGAACAACTGAAATTACTGCTGGATTATATGCAATAGAACCTTTTGCAACAAACGGTTATGGAAAAATAAAAGATGGAAAACCTTCTGGAATTTACTCTTTGATTAATCATAAGAATATAAGAAATAATGATGCAAGAAAGATACTAGAATATATCATAGAAGAATACAATCAACTCCCTTTTTGCTCAAGATGGATTGTAAATGTCTTTGGAACAAGGGCTTTAATTTCTTTATCTCAATTAGAACAAAATGGAAATTTACACCAATATGCTCAATTAGTTGAAGTAGGAAAAGGTATAGTCTCTCAAGCTGAAGATACTATACTTATTGAAGAAAACGGAAATAAAATAATAACAACAAGTAAAGATTAAACTAAAAGTTTGTCTAATTTATTTTTGTCTTTTAAGAGAAAAACATTTGTCTGACAATTAATTTTACCTGCAGGATAATTTCTCTGTGGCATATCAACCAAAATTCTTTCAATTCCTTCTTTTTCTAAAATCCTATTTAATGATTTGGCCTTACTATCAATAACTACTTTTTCTTTTTGTGAGTTAGGTAAAACCAAAGAGTTTAAAGGAAACCAAACTTCTTCCTTACTTCCATCATACTCTAAAAATTTAAGACCTTCTTTCTCACAAATTTTATTATAGTCATAATTCAAATTTGCATCCTTACCAAAATATTTATCGAAAATTAATATTTTGCTATTTGGAAGTAAAAGAGTGAATAAATCAATATGTCCTTGAGCAGAAGAATTTCCAAAAAAATAACCTGTTGGGGCAACATGAACAGGCACATTATATTGTTCTTTTCCTTTATTTGAAATAATCTTTTTTGAAGATTCATAATAACTTCTATCACTAATTAATCTTTTCAAATCAACATCTTTTTTTATTTCATTAAAATGAAAAGCATTATCTGAAACTAGAACAAAATCTTTACCTAATTGAACATTTCCCCCTTCTCCAAAAACATTCCCAGAATCATCTAATTCTCCTGAAGATATGTATTTTTTTCCAAAAAGAACATATTTACCTCTAGGCCAAGGCTCGCCTATTGATTTAACAAAATATCCATTATTTTTAAGAGCAGCACAAATTTTATTTTGCCCTCCAAGTTCAAAATCAAACCCATATCCTACTAATACTCCTAATTTTTCCATAAAAGAATGCAACAAAAAGAATATTTAAAACTTACTATTGTTGTAACTATACAGAAATAACAATTTATCCAAGATAACTATTTCCTTCATAAACAGCACTCTTTGCAGATTTCAAGAAATTTTCCTCTATTTTTCTGTAAGCATCAATAACTGATTTAGTTATACTTGGTTTAACTTTCTTAAGAGCACCTTCAAAATGTTTCTCAGTTACAAACTTAGATTCAATTGATTCTCTCAATGAGAGTAAAGCTGCTTCTCTTGCTAAAGATTCCAAATCTGCACCAGTATAACCCTCTGTTTTTTCAGAAAGTTCCTTAAGGAAATTTTCTTTTTCTTTTTCACCAAATATTTTTTTACCATCTCCTAAAGGCATTTTCTTAGTGTGTATCTTAAGAATGTTTAATCTTCCTTTTGAATCAGGAGCATTAACTAAAAGAATCTTATCAAATCTTCCTGGTCTTAACAACGCAGGGTCCAACATATCAGGTCTATTTGTTGCACCCATAACCAAAATATCTTTCAAATCTTCTAATCCATCCATTTCTGCAAGCATTTGATTCAAAACCCTTTCTGTAACTTTTGTTCCCATTTCAACCCCTCTCTTACCTGCTAATGAATCTATTTCATCAAAGAATATAACACAAGGAGATACTTGTCTTGCTCTCTCAAATATTTTTCTCATTCCTTCTTCAGATTTTCCTACCCACATACTCAATAAAGAAGGACCCTTAACCTGTATAAAATTTGCTTCTGATTCTTTTGCAACAGCTTTAGCAAGCAAGGTTTTTCCTGTTCCAGGAGGTCCATATAACAAAATACCTCTTGAAGGTCTTATACCCATTCTTGCAAAGCTTTCAGGATATTTCATTGGCCACTCAACAGCTTCTTTTAATTCTTGTTTAATATTTTCTAATCCTCCAACATCTTCCCAGTTAACATTAGGAGTTTCAACTAAAACTTCTCTCATTGCACTTGGTCTTACAACTCTCAATGCTTCTCTGAAATCTTCCTGGTCAATAACTAATTTTTCAAGTATTTCTTTTGGAATTTGGTCTTCACCATCTAATTTCATTTGAGGCAAATATTTTCTAAGAACATTCATTGCAGCTTCTTTAGCTAAGGACTCTAAATCTGCTCCAACAAAACCATGAGTAAGTGAAGCTAATTCCTCTAATTTAACTGTTTTAGTTAAAGGCATTCCTCTTGTATGGATTTTCAATATCTGTAATCTTCCATCTTTACTTGGAACTCCAACTTCAATTTCTCTGTCAAATCTTCCTGGTCTTCTTAATGCAGGGTCAATTGCATTAACTCTGTTTGTTGCTCCAATAACAATAACTTTACCTCTTCCTTTAAGACCATCCATCATAGTTAATATTTGTGAAACAACTCTCCTTTCAACTTCTCCCTGAACATCCTCTCTCTTAGGAGCAATTGCATCTATTTCGTCTATAAAAATAATTGTAGGGGCTGTTTTTTCAGCTTCTTCAAAAATATCCCTTATTTTCTTTTCTGATTCTCCATAAAACTTTGACATTATTTCTGGACCATTAAGTAAAATAAAATTTGCTTCTGATTCATTTGCAACAGCTTTAGCAAGCAAGGTTTTACCTGTTCCAGGAGGCCCATGTAAAAGAACTCCTTTTGGAGGTTCAATTCCCAATCTTTCAAAAATCTCAGGATGTTTCATAGGAATCTCAACCATCTCTCTTATTTTTCTTATTTCTTCACTCAAACCACCAATATCTTCATAATTTATTTCTGGAATATTTTCTTCATTTATCTCAACTGCTTTTGAATTCAATGTAACTTCAGTGTTTTCAGTTATTCTTACAGGTTGATTTGGATTTACATTCACAACTAAAAATTTAATCTGAGAAATTCTTCCTCCAAGATTTCCAAACCCCATTCCTCCTAACAATTCATTTAAGTTTCCAAAAACATCTTCTAAATCTCCAAATTCTTCAGACATCAAATCTTTTCTTCTCTGAACTCCACCCAATACAACAATATCTCCTTTAACAACAGTTCTTCCCAGCAAACCAGTCCTCAACCCCTGAGGATCTCCCTGAACCATTATTCCTTTTTGAGCAGGAGCAATCATTATTTTTTTTGCTTCTTTTATCTCTGCCTTAGAAATAGAAACAACTTCTCCAAGACTTGTCTTAGCATTTTTTCTTTGAATACCATCTATTCTTATAATTCCTTCTCCAACATCTGCAGGATAAGACCTATCAACTATTGCAACTGTATCTCTGTTCCCTTTAATTATTATAGCATCTCCTCTTTTCAATTCTAATTCTTTCATTAAATCTGCATCTATTCTTGCAATGCCTTTATAGGCATCATCTTGTAATGCTTCTACAACTTTAAGCTGAATTTTCTTTGTTGTCATTTTTATTCATCTCCCCCATCTTCTTTAATTATCATTTTTCTATTATTTTCAGGATTTGTTGAATCATAAAATTGTTTTGTGTGTAAAACAGGTTTATTATTCTTTATAACTTTACACTCTCTGGATTTGATAACTCTTGAATCTCCATCAACATAGTCCCAAAAACTTAAACTCAGTTTTCCAAAATCTTCAAAACACAATTTTACCATATCGTTCATAATTTTTTCTTGTTCATTCATAAACGAAACTATTTCCTTTGGGATTGAAACAGCATAACTATTTCCAACTAGTCTCATTTTGACTTTGAATTCCTTGTTTCTAAGATTTATAAATTTGTTGTACTCTTGTTCATCAATAGGATGAATTATTTTTTCATTGCAAGATTCATTAGGACAAACCACTCCTCTTAAAACAAAACCATTTTTTACAAATTTTGTTTTTTTCATTTTTTTACCGCATTTCCTGCATAAAATAGTGTTATCAAATATGTCGTTTATCATTTTAGTTTTATTTAATATAATCTCCTATATTAATTGTAGTTGGAACATATCTTACAATATTTTTATACATTTGTTGAGCAAAAGAATTTTGAGAATACATTTCTCTATAATTAGCAATATCATAATTAAAAGATGACTTTCCAATACTATAATTATTAATCGTGTATTCCATGTTGTTTTTTATTTGATGAATATAAAAGCCACTAACTCAAGGTTTTACCCTGAGTGTGGCTGGGTTGAAAAGAGGTTTTGTATATACATTACGTATACACAAAGAAATGTATACTATTTAAATATTTCTATTCTTGAAAAATATAAATCAAATAAAAAACAAACTAACATTTTAAAAACCTTAATTCATCTTTACTCTAATGACTAGAGGTGGGAACAAAAGTAAATTTAAAAAATTCTTAAAAAGGTTCTGGGAAATAGTCTGGAAAGACGATAGTTTCAAAGGATGGTTAATTTCTCTTCTTTTTATATTTATAGTTATAAAACTCATTTTCTTCCCTCTATTAAATTTAGTAACAGGAACAACTCTTCCTCTTGCAATAGTTGAATCTTGTAGCATGTATCACTCAGGAAATGTATTTGGAAATTTCAATAGTTGGTGGGATAGACACGAGATAAAATACTCTTCATTAAATATAGACAAAACTCAATTTCAAGAATTTCCTCTTAAAAAAGGGTTCAGTAAAGGAGATATAGTGTTTATAGTAGGAACAAAACCTGAAAAACTAGAAGTAGGAGACATAATAATCTTTGAAAGCGACCAAAAAAATCCAGTAATACATAGAATAATTGAAATAAGACAAGAAAACGGAAAGTATATCTTTTCAACAATAGGAGATAACAATTACGGACAAATAAGTGGAGAAAAATCTATAAGTGAAGACCAATTAGTAGGAAAAGCTGCTGCAAACATACTTCCTTCAGTAGGTTGGATTAAATTGATATTTTATGAACATTTAAGAACCCCATCTGAAAGGGGAATGTGTGATGAAAATTAAAAGTAAACAACAAGAAGTTTTATAAAGAAAATAAATTTAAAAAAAGAAGTTAAAGGAGAGTAAAAATAAACAATGGAATTTTGTCCTAAATGCGGAGCAGTTTTAATCCAAAAAAGAAAGAATTATGGTTGTGCAAGATGTGATTATTCTACAAAAGAAAAATTAAAAATAAAAACTTCTGAAAAGATAGAAGAAAAAAGCAAAGTTGCAGTAGTTAAAAAAGAAATGAATACATTACCTCTAGTTGTTGAAAAATGCAAAAAATGTGGAAATGATAAAGCTTATTTCTGGACAAGCCAGACACGTGCAGGAGATGAAGCAGAAACAAAATTCTTCAAATGCACTAAGTGTAATCACACTTGGAGAGAATATAGATAGATACTAAAAAATAGAGAATGCTTAAATATTAAATTTAACAACATCTTTTTAAACAATTTATTTCTAATTAATTTATATACCAGGACTCCGTAGCTCAGCCTGGTTAGAGCACTAGACTCTTAATCTAGGTGTCGTGGGTTCAAATCCCATCGGGGTCACTTCTTTTTTAATCATCTTCACTTTCTTTATCATCATTCCCAGAATTTCCATTCTTCAGCTTATCCCAATATTCATTTCTTTCAAGATTTGCATAAAAATGACTCTTTCCTTCTTTTCTTAATTTCCAATAAATTAAATTTCCATTAACAGTATTTATTCTTCTTTCAACTTTTATTAAAGCTCTTTTCGCAGCACTAATTGCCTGAGGTTTTGATTTTTTATCTTTAAGTCTTGCTTCCTCTTCTTTTTTCCACTCCAAAACTTCCTGCATCTCTTCTTCAGCTTCTTTATATTTTTCTTCTATTTCTTTATTTGTTAAAGGAGGGAACTTTATTCCTTTATAACTACTGCTAACCATAAATAAAAAAAATAAAAAGAGTTAATAAAAATTGCTATCATTTCAAATAAAACTATTTGAATTCCATTCGCAACAGGGGTATTTAGTAATCACCTCAATGCAATCTTATCTTATTAGCTTTTGAATATTTTCAATAGCCTCTGCAACTTCAATTCCCTTCTTAGTTAGTTTTATCACCTTAATTCTCCCCTTTTTTTCAAACTCCACTAACTTAAGTTCTTCCAAAGTCTGCAGAATTTTCACTGCATGGCTATAAGTGCAATCCACTTCCTTAGCCAAAATACTACCATACCTCATTCGAGTATTCTTCTTCAAAGAAACAAGCATTAAAGCTGGCTTCCTTCTGAAAAAGATATCAAAATTGTCTTTCTTTCCTTGTTCCATCTTATTGAGGTGTCTTATTTAATGTATATATCCAGACAATATCATCCTTTTAAATGTTTTGTAATGTATATATTCACTACATAATTTTGATGAAAATTTAACAATTTAATGATTTCATAATTACAACAAAATAAAAATAAAAAATCTTATTAACTCACTTATATTTTATAGTCAATGAAAAAGGGAAATAAGAAAACAAAAATTCTTGCAGTAGGAGATATTCATGGAGATACAAAGTTTGTTGAGAGATTAGCAAAAAAAGCAAAAGATGAAGAAGTTGATTTAGTTATTCTTGCAGGAGACTTAACTTTCCTTGAAAAATCAACAAAAAATCTTATAGGGCCTTTTGTAAAAGAAAAAAAAGAAGTTGTATTAATACCTGGAAATCATGAAACTATGTCCACAATAAATACATTAACTCAAATCTACGAAGGAACAAAACACGTGCATGGATATTCTGTAAGAAAAGGTGACCTTGGAATCTTCGGTTCTGGATACGAACCATCTACAGGACCATTTTTCATAGAAGATGAAGAAATATTTAAAGTATTAAAAAAAGGAAATGAAAAAATAAAAGATTCTAAAAAAAAGATAATGGTAACTCATGCTCATCCTAAAGGAAGTGTAGCTGAATTCTCAGGTTTTCCTGGGTCAAATGCAGTTAAAAAAGCAATAAAAGAATTCAAACCAGATATTTTAATTTCAGCACATATACATGAAGCAGGAGGATTACAAGAAAAAATAGGTAAAACAAAAATAATTCATGTAGGAAGAAAGCCAAAAATATTTGAAATCTGACACACAAAATTTATAAAAACACAAAAAACACATTAATTCTAAGAAAGCAACAAAAATGGCGATAAAGAAAAAGAAAAAAAAGACAAAAGAAGAGTTGGCTATAGAAGGGAACTTCAGAGTTGATAAAAGAGATTTAAAATATGCAACTGAAAAAAAAGTAAAAAAAGCTTTACCAAAACAGAATATTCTAAAAAATATAACTGAAAAACCTGTTAAAACAACTCCAACAGAGATAATAACTCAAGGGGCAATTGAAAAACATTACAAAAAACCCTCAAAAAAACAAATAGAAAAAGTTGAGAAATTTATTGTGTTAAAAAAGAAAGTAAAAAAATCCAAAAAAGCAGAAGAATATTCTCATCCAAAAATAAAATTAAGAGAAAATGGATATGAGTTAATCATAACAGAAAAACCGCAGGCAGCACTTAAAATTGCAAGTGCTCTCGGAAGTCCAACTCAAAAAAATTTCAATAAAGTACCTCATTATGAAGTTAAAAGAGGAAACAAAAAAATATTAGTTGCATGTGCAGTTGGACATTTATTCACGCTTAAACAAAAAAACGGAGGATACCAAATTCCAGTATTTGATATTTCTTGGATTCCTAATTTTTTAGCAAAAAGAGGGGACTTCACAAAAAGATATTATGATTCAATATTAAAACTAGCAAAAGAAGCTTCATCAATAACAGTGGCTACAGATTATGATATAGAAGGAGAAGTAATAGGATTAAATATCGTAAGATATATTTGCAACCAACAAGATGCATCTCGTATGAAATTCTCAACCCTTACCAAAACTGAACTTGAGAAAGCATACGATAACAAATCTCCAAATATAAATTGGGGGCAAGCAATTGCAGGAGAAACTAGACATTACTTAGATTGGTTCTATGGTATAAATCTTTCAAGAGCATTAATGAACGCTATAAAAACAACAGGCAAGTTTAAGATAATGTCAATAGGAAGAGTTCAAGGTCCTGCACTTCACTTGATTGTACAAAAAGAAAAAGAAATAGCTGCATTCAAACCAAAACCTTATTGGCAAATATTTATTACAATTTCTGATAAAAAAAATAAACTTGAATTAAAACACACAAAAGACATATTCAACAAATCACAATTAGAAAAATTCAAAGATTTGAAAGGAAAAGAAGTAGATGTTGAATTAATAAAAAAGCAAGAAAAGGTTTCTCCCCCCTCTCCATTTAATTTAACAACACTTCAAACAGAAGCATATAAGTTTTATGGGATAACTCCTTCAAGAACATTACAAATAGCCCAATCTTTATATCTTGCAGGGTTAATCTCTTATCCAAGAACTTCTTCTCAAAAACTCCCTCCATCAATTGGATATAAAGAAATTCTAAACAAACTTGCAAAAATATTCAAAACTGAAAAATTAATAAAAAGGGATAAACCAATAGAAGGAAGTAAAACAGACCCAGCACATCCTTCAATTTATCCAACAGGAAATACACAAATTCTTTCAGGAGATGAAGAAAAGATATACAAGTTAATAGTAAAGAGATTCTTGAGTTTATTTTGTGAAGATGCATTAATAGATAATAAAACAGTCAAAGCAACATTAAATGATTTAGTTTTTTCAAAAAGAGGACAGTCCATAGCAAGAAAATCCTGGATGGAGATTTATCCGACAAAATTAAAAGAAGAAGAAATACCAGACATGCAAGGAAAAGCACAGATAATTGATTCAAGAACAGAACAAAAAGAAACACAACCTCCAAAAAGATACTCTCCAGCATCAATAATCTCAGAATTAGAAAAAAGAAATCTAGGAACAAAGGCCACTCGTTCTTCAATACTAGAAACATTATATGACAGAGGATATGTCCAAGGACAAAGCATACAAGCAACCCCATTAGGCATATCTCTCATAAACACTTTAAAAAAATACTCTCCAATAATTATAGATGAAAAACTAACAAGAGATTTTGAAATAGGAATGGAAAACATTCAAAGAATGCACATAAAAACAAAACAAGAAAAAAAAGAAGAAGAAATAATAAATAAAGCAAAAACAACAATAACAGAGATTTCAAAAGATTTTGAGAAAAATAAAAATAAAATAGGACAAGAACTAATTGATGCAAACATAGAATACAGAGAACAGCAAAAAAGAGAGAATGCATTGATAAGATGTCCAAAATGTGGAAAAGGAGATTTATCTATAAACTATTCCAAGAAAACAAGAAGATTCTTTGTAAGTTGTAATGCTTATCCTGATTGTAGAAACACTTATAGTTTACCCCCAAATGGAAACATAACAAAATCAGATAAAATATGTGAAGAATGTAATTGGCCTATGCTAACAAGATTATCCAAAGGTAAAAAACCATGGACATTTTGTTTTAATCCTCAATGTCCAACAAATAAAGAATGGGCTGAAAAATCAGCAGCAAAAAAAGAAGAAGCTGAAGCAGAAAAACAAGAATAAATTATATCTTAACAAAATCCTTTAAACTTTTTTGTTCCTTTTTTTCTCTTAAAAGTTTGCTCCTATTCAAAATATTTTCAAAATCAAAATTATATTTTATTTTACCTATTTTTTTAACACTCTCTAAAAGTTCACTTCTATCTGCAAACTTCATCTCTCTTTTCAAAGCCTTCTTAACAGATTCTCTTACTACCCACACTCCTAGAGACGCCCAATAACTAGGAGTTTCAACTCTTATTGCAATTACACTTGCTTGCCTTTTAATTAAATTTAAATATTCAAGAATTGAAAAACGAGAAGCATAATATCCTCCTGCAGTATCAAATGCATAACTCTTTCTTCCTCCATAACCCTCAATATCAGTAGATGCTTTAATTTCTTGACTTGGATTCCATGAACTATGAGGTAAATATAATTCAAATAACTCATAACTCCAAGAACTTGGAAACATAAGTATAATGTATTGATTCCCCATAAACTCTCCAAAAAATAATTCATAATTCTCTATCCAAGGATATTGACGTATATTCTCCAAAAATTTCTTACCTAAAATATCATCTGTTGCAGTGATGCTCCACCTTGTTGGAACTAACTTTTTATTTTTTGCTAAACCTATAACACCAACACTCAATATTTTACTTAAAGTATATTCATTAAATTCATTTTTATATAAAAATTCAATTGCTTCTGATGCCTTAATCTCGTCATTTATCACTTTATCTACTTGCTTTTCAACTTTAACATTACCTGTTATCGCTACATTCTTTAAACCAGCCCTCATTCCATGAGGAGTTAAGATTTTATCTTTCTCTCTTCCAACAATAAGTCTGTTTTTTAATTCAATTTCAACATCAACCTGTTTTGAAGATATAGCAACATCTTTAGCAACCTCAACAAATTTCTTATTTAATCTAATATCACTAACTTTAGCCTGAAATCTTGAGTTAAGAAGCCCATTTCTCAAACTCATAACCTCTTCTATATTAAGATTATTTTCTGCCCAATATTTTGCATCATCATAAAGCCAGGCATTATTGTCTTTGTTTAATGGACTTAATATTCCAACATTAACCAAGGGATATTTTAATTTGCTTCCAATAAACACACTTGGAGGAGAGATAGAATCTACCTTAGAAATCTTACTTAAATCTTTAATTTTAAAACTAACATCTGCAACTTTCTTAACTGTTTCAAATTTTATCGCCTCTGTCATAAGTCATAAACAAAAAGAATCTTTAAATGAGTTTGTAACTACTTAATAAATTACAACAAAACAAAAAATAAAAATTCATAACCTATTTAAATGAAAAAAGGTTAGTTAAATAATGGAAGAAAGGGGAAATTCGGAGGGGATGAGTAAGGAAGATATCTCCAAAAAATTAGAAAGATTTCAAACAACTTCTGAAAAAATAGAATTTTTGCAATATATAGAACCAAAAATAAATTCAACTAATCCAAACACTCAAAAAGCATATTATGAAACTCTAGGAGATTTATTCCTTAAAAAAGAGAATTTTCAAGAAGCAGCTGGTTATTATAAGAAAGCTGGATTAGATGAAAAGGCAGAAAAAATTTGGGAAAAACTAGGAGATATAGCAAAAATTTATCATGAAGATGATAAAGCAATAGAATATTATAAAAAATCAAATTCTTCAGAAAAAGAAGAAGAACTATTAAAGAAAAAAGAAACTCATTCTCTTGAAGATAAATTCCTTGTTATGCTTGCTTTTTGCACATTTTTATTTTCTTTTGTATTCTTCTCTGGAAGAATAACAGGAAATACAATAGCACAATTTCCTTTAAGCTCTCACAACTTAATAGGAATTGGATTATTTATAATGGGAATGATTGTTACCTTCCTTTACTCTGAAAGAAAAAATAAAAACAACTAAATCCACCTTTTCTTGAATATACCTTCATTTTTAATTATAAATCCTATTTCTTTTTGAGGCAAATTCCTATGTTTTAAAAGAACTGCCTTTCTCTTTCCATTATCATTCTTTAATTCAATTATACATTTACTCCAATACTTGAACAAATCTCCTCCAACAATATTTGTGTTCCTTTCAACTCCTTTTTTAAAATCTCCTTCTGGAAGAAATTCCAGATAAACTTGATTTGTGATGATTATGGGAATGTTTTGCTTCCTTGAAATCTCTGCAAATATCCTCATTTGTTTGGCAATCTCTCTGTTGACTACTTTAACTCTTTCATCATCTCCAGAATTATGTGCATCTCCAATTTCCAATCTATAAAGCATAGCCATTCCATCAACAACAATTAAACCAATATCATCCTTTTTAACAAGTCCAAGTAATTTAACAAAATCTTTTTTCTGTTCTTCAAAACTAGTTGGTTTCAAAAGAAAAATATTATTCAGAACAGATTCATAATTCTCAGAACCTACAATCTGTCTAACTCTTTCAACACTAAATCCTCCTTCTGTATCCACAAAAATAACTTTATTTCCTTTTTTAGCCTGACTACACGAAGCCAATATTACAAAATTAGTTTTTCCACAACCAGGAGGGCCTGCAATCATAGTTATAATGTCTTTTTCATATCCTCCATACAACCAAGTATTAAAATCATAACTTCCTGTAGATATTTTTTCTGTTTTCATAAAAATCTAATTAACTATAGAATTAATAAGTATTATTGTATTTACTTTAATTTTTTAAAATCGTCTTCAATTTTATTCAAATCTTTTGTAATTGCATCAACAGCATCACTTAAAGCTTTCTTAGCACTCTTTCCCTTAGTTTTAACAGCTAAGATAGGTTTTTTTGTAGGGTGTTCCCTTTTCCAAGCAGCAAATGTAACTGCAGAATCCTTATTTAAATAAACCCTCAATATTTCCACCAAAGTAAGACTTTCCATTTCAACTTCAATTTCTTCCTTTGAGTCCTTAAGAATATCCATTTCCATGATAGTTTATCATAAAATTAGTTTAAAAACTTTACTTATAGTATTTTTTAGTGATTAGTTACCAAAAAGTATTCTATCTGCTTCTTCACTTGAGATTCCTTCTTCAGGATTTGGAACAGCTTCTTCTTGTGATTTCTTTTTCTTTCTTCTAAAAAATGAAAATAATCCTCCTTTACCTTCTGATTCTTTTTTCTTGTTTATTTCCTGTAAATCAGAAATAGTTAAATTCTCTGTTGTTTCCTTATCAAAGCTACCCTCTTCTCTTTCAAATCTCTCTCTGGCTTCTCTTAAAGCAGGGTCCTCATTTGTTCCAACAGCTAAATCCTTAGAAACATCAGAAGTATAAGGGCTTTCAATATTCCTAATCTTTATTCCAAGATAATTTTCAAGTTTCCTTACAAGACTATCTGCATTATTCAAAATAACTCCTGATTCAGCACTAATAATCAAAGATTCTGGTTCTCCAAGATTTTCTGCTAATTGTTTTTGAGTAAGTTTCTTAGCTCTTCTGGCTCTCATAATAACCCAATGAAAATTTGGAATCAAATCTTTTCTAGGTTGAGGTTTATTTTTCTGAAAATTAGTATCCACAACTCCTTTTAAGGTAGTATCCTGTCTTTTATACCTTCTCATTGAATCCTGCTTAGCCTTTTCAAGAAGAATACTCCTATGTTTTTCAGGATCTAATTTAGCCATATCTGAAAGTCTTTCATAAACTGTTCTTGTCTTTTCAGGTCTATTTAAATCAACTGGTTGGACTAAAGGCAAACCCTCATCATGAGCGCAATTTTTACATAATTTTATGACACCTTTTCCTGAAATAGCGTCGAACAATCTTTCTCTTTCCTCAGAAACCCCACAGCGAAAACATTCTTTCATAAAAAATCTTAGTAATTATCCCTTTTTTAATATTTGTATTATTAAAATTAATAAAAAAACCAAACAAAAAACTACTTCAAATATCTTTCAAGCTCTTGAACAGAGCTAAGGTCAGAAATTACATGCTTTTCATTGATGATAACAACAGGGTAACTTGTAATATTAAATTTAGCAGTTAAAGCATTCAAAGAAGAAAGGTTAGTATCTGAAGCTATAGGTATTAAAAGTATATTCCTTCCTTGTTCTTGTTTTAAATCAGACAATATTTTTGACCATACATTTTGCTTTGCTTTCTGAGTTAAATCTTTAGAAAAATATTCATAAAGATAAACCACAGTAGAATAATCTTTTTCGCACTTTTCAGATGTTTTTATAGTGTTTATCCATAAAAAAGTTCTTAACACATCATACCTTTTATGAACTACTTCCATATGTTCAGTAACTTTTCCCACAGATTCGTATTTCTCAAGTATAACTGCTTCTTGATAAATTTTGTCTGCAAATTCCAAATTTGAAGAAGTTAGAACATCACAATTCTGAGAATTGATTGATAAAAGAGAATTTAAAGCAAATATATCCATCAATGAAAGTTCAGAATTAACATAATATTCATTCATATCTGAAGACTTTGTTGATTCATAAAAAATACCTATTAAAAGTCCAAACAAAAAGACAACTATAGTTAAAATTAAAGCCTCCCAAAATACTCTCTTCCTGCTTTGCAATAATCTTACCATTTTCTATGCCCTTTCAAAAATTTATAAAATGAACTTATTAAAATTATCGGATATATCATAACATAAAATACCATATAAAAACTTAAAACAAAAAAGTTTTCTCCCTTACGGTTTTCATCTTTCATATGAAATAATGAAAGCAAAGTAAACCACATGCTTAAAAAGAACATAACTAAACCAAAGAAAATAAGAATATTTGGCATCAAACTTATATCTTCAAATCTAATAAGAGAGGTTTGTGTTTGAATAGAATAAGTTGTTGAAAACAATCTAAATATAAGAACTTTCAATATTCTATAAGCTAACACAGTCAATCCAAATAAACCAATTACCCAAGAGAAAACAAAAAAAGGAAGAATAAATTTACCAAGCATTCCTTTTCTAAACCAATCTCTACCATACTTAATACTTGTCTGAAGACCCCCGATATTCCATCTATTTCTTTGTTTAACCCAATCTTTAATTGTTGAAGGTGCAACAGTATATGCTCTTGATAGTAAAGCCATCCTAACCTTATACCCTTCTGCTTGAAGATGCCAAGTTATTTCTATATCTTCTGTAAGATTTTTCTCATCAAACCCTCCTATTTTATCAAATGCACTTTTTCTAAATACACCAAGGGGTCCAGGAGTAACATAAATTGAATCTATAAATTCTAAAAGTTTTCTGGAAAATTTTATAACCTTATATTCAACAGACTGAACTCTTTCTATAAATTTATCTCTATTTGCCACAAGAACAGAACAAGTAACACTGCCCATTTTTTCATCATTAAAAAATCCCACTAATTTATCAATAGAACCTTTCTCAATAAAAGAATCCCCATCACTAAAACCTATTAGCTCTGTATCTACAAATTTAGCTCCATAATTTTTTGAACCTGCTGCACAACCAGTATTTTTAGGGGTTTGAACTGCTAAAACTTTAGGATACTTTTTTTCAAGTTCTTTTATTATCTTATAAGAATTATCTTTAGAGCAATCATCTACAACAATAACTTTTTTAAGATTCTTATATCCAGAATCTAAAACAGATTTAACTGTCTTCTCTATTGTTGCTCCTTCATTATAACAAGGTATGACTATACTAAGAGAATAATCTCTTTTAGGTTTAGGATAATAATAAAGATATTTTTTATTCTGAATATAAATTAAAATAAATAGGAAAAGAAAATAAAATCCTATAAATATATAGATTAAATATATTACAGTAATTGTATCCATAAATGTAAATATAAAATTTATCCTTTTAAGTATTATTGTGATAAATTTGCTCCTTAATTAATTAAGAATTATCTTTTTCATCTTCAAATCTTCCTTCAGATTCATCTTTTTCAACTTCTTTCTCTGCTTCTTCTATTTCCATATTAATTTTTTCATTTAAAACATTAGAAGTGTTTCTTTCACTCTCAGAAATACTAAAATAATCATAAAAATCTTCACTTAAACTCAATTCATGTGTGTGCCCTGTTTTTTTCTTTTTTATCAAACCTAAATCAGAAAATTTCTTTATATGGTCATAGGCTTTATTTCCTCTAATTTTAATTATAACTGATTGTTTTATAGGATGTTTATATGCAATTATAGCCAATGTTCCTTGCTCTGCTTTTGTAAATTCTGAACTTCCTGTAGCCAACTTATTTATTATATGAGAATATTCCTGTCTAACATCCATTTTCCACAGCCCACTTTTCTCAACAATCTCCAATGCTGAATCCTCCCGATTATACTTATCTTTTAATCTTTCAATTAAATCAGTTAAAATTATAGGATTCAAATCACTTAAAGATATTAAATCCTGCATACTAAGAAATCTTCCAGAAATAAAAAAAACTGCTTCTAAAGTTTTCAAGTCCTCTTTTTCTTTAGCTTCATCTATCTCCTCTATTGTCTTACTTGTAGGCATAAATGATAAAAACAAATTGTATTTAAAAGTATTATCAATAATTATTTAATAGCAATTTTAATAAAAGTAGTATGAAAAAGGGGGTAAAATTAAAAAAAATAGTAAAAGTAATCATATTTTCAATAATAATTGTAATATCCCTTTTATTTTTAATCAGATTAATAAATCCCACAGAAATAGATGATGTAACTCCTGGAATACCTTGTCCAGAAATAGAAAAATACAATCCAGATATACTTTATGTAATTCCAAATTATAATAGCTTAGAGATATCAAAAGATAAAGAATGGTGCAATCATATCCTATCTTTAAATAAATCTCTTTCACTCCATGGATTAAATCACACATATCGGGAATTTTTATATGAAAATATTTCACAAGAAGAATTAAATAAAGGGATAAGAGAATTTGAAGAATGTTTTAATTTTTCACCAACCTCATTTAAACCACCCCAGTTAAAAATAAACTCTCAGAACAAAGAACTAATTCTAAACAATAATCTTAAGTTAATGGGAATTTACAATCAAATAACTCATAAGGTTTATCATTGCAATGATTCAGATAAAATACCTAACAAAATTATAAGAATATTTTAAAAAATATTAATTTAGGATAAATTAAATTATATTTTATATCTTAATATAGCTCCAACACCTGATAGATTCAAAAATTGTTTTCCTTCTTCTGTTCGAAGAATGAGAACACCGCAACGAAGTGAGGACTTTGAAGGAAAATTATATTTTATATCTTAATATAGCTCCAACACCTGATAGATTCAAAAATTGTTTTCCTTCTTCTGTTCGAAGAATGAGAACACCGCAACAAAGTGAGGACTTTGAAGGAAAATTATATTTTATATCTTAATATAGCTCCAACACCTGATAGATTCAAAAATTGTTTTCCTTCCTCTGTATCTGTTGAAATTGTTTCTATTTTTGTACCACTATTATTTGCAATATCCTTTAATTCTTTTGCTGACTCTTTCTCATACTCTTTAGATAAAAACAAAGTATCTACTGCCCCATATTCAAGAGCTTTTTTTACTTCTTCTTCCTTATATGCTACAAAATCTGGTTTTGCTCCCAACATTTCAAAGAATTTTTCCATTAATTTCTTTTCATAAACTATCTCCTGATTTGCAAGGATATCTTTTGATTTTTCAACAAGTTCTTTAAGTCCAGACTCATCACTTCCCCCAATATCCACTCTCCCAATAATTTTATTTCTTAAAACAGTAGTTAGATATTCATTATCAATAAATTCATCTTTAGTAGGAATAGGACCACCTATTAAAATACCTTTTAATTTTTTATTCTCATAAAAGATATTTTTCATTTCATCTGCAATTCTTTTGTAAAATTCTTTAGTTAATCCTTCTGTAATTCTGTGAAATCTCTGGGAACTCTGTCCTCCTGCACGAACTTTACTTGGAACACCAGAAGTCATCTTTTGTAAAACTTCTATTCTTTTACCCTCAAGAACACCTATTGTTGCTTCTTTTCTATCCATAACCAATAATGCAAATATCTCTGAAACCTCTAATAACTCTCTAAGGGGTTCAAGCACAAAATCTTTATCACATCTATATAATCTTGTTTTTAAAGGCAAAGGAGGTTCAATTCCCCACAGTTGTAAATCATCCATGCCTTCTACTTTTGAAACATTACCACAAAAAATAGCAAGCCCATTTTCAGGATTTCCTTTAAAATCCTTCAAATACCTTACAATTTTATCAAGAGCATCAACAACATTTTTTCTTGTTGCAGTAGACTTTATGTTTTTGGCAGTAGATTTTTCTGCTTCCAGCTGTTTCTGAACAGAAACAATATCATATCCTGCCGAAATATAAACTGTAATCAATTCAGTATGTCTTCCTTTATGTTTCTCTAATTCTTCAAGAAGAACTTCAAGTTCTGCTTTGCTTATTGCTGCCATGTTTAAAGAAAATGAAATGGGTTTATAAAATTAGCCAATCAACAAAAGTTACAAAAATTCAACTTCAAATTTTTTTCCTTCTCTTATTACTTTAGCATTTGAAACATTCTTTAAATCTTCAAGAACAGATTTTATCTCTTCATAATCTTCTTTTTCCAAAGTAAGAATAATCTCTGCATTCATTGCTTTTTTATTAAAAGATTTTTCATGTCTAATCTGTGAAATAATAGAATAGAGTTTTTCCAGTATCTTTATGTGATTAGAATTCTCTTTTTTATCTGATTCTGGCCAAGGACTGATATGTATTGATTTTTCTTTTTCATTCTTCCTAAAGTATTCCTGATAAATTTCTTCTGTGATAAAAGGCATAATTGGTGCAATAAGTTTCAAAATTTTAAGTAAAGAATAATATAATGTGTATTGTGCAGATAATTTTGAATTACCCTCTCCCTGATAAACTCTTTTCTTAACAATCTCAAGATAATTATCACAAAAATCACTCCAAAAAAACTTTTCTGTATCAAGTTTAGCTTTAGAATATTCGTACTCTTTGAAATTCTTAGTAGAATCTTTAATCAAAAGATTAAGTTTATCTAAAAAGATTTCATCTATCTTCTCTAACTTAGAAGGTTTATTTTTAGGATTATAATCTTTAAGGTTCATAAAAACAAATCTTGAAGCATTTATCAATTTATTTATAAATTTTGTACCTGCAACTAAATCTTTTTCAAGATAATCTACATCACTTCCCAGTTTTGAACCTGCAGCCCAATATCTCAATGCATCTGAACCATATTTATTCATCACATCTATTGGGGAAACAACATTCCCTTTTGACTTAGACATTTTTTCTCCTCCTAAAGAAACATTACCAGAAATAACAATATCTTTCCAAGGAATAGTATTAGAATGTAAATAAGATTTAACTATTGTATAAAATGCCCAAGTTCTTATTATATCATGTCCTTGTGGTCTTAAAGAATACGGAATAGTAATTTTATTTTTAATAAGAGAGCTTGTTATTTGAGGAGTCATAGAAGAAGTTGCCCAAGTATCAAATACCATTTTTTCTGGATTTGCTTCTAATTTACATTTAGGACATTTCTTTTTTAATTGAAGAGGGTCCACAGGAAGTTCTCGCTCTTCAGCAACAATTATTTGTCCACATTTTTTACATTCCCAAGCAGGAATAGGAACTCCAAAATGCCTATTTCTTGAAATAGACCAGTCCCACTCTAAACCATTAACCCAATTATCATATCTTTTATGCATAAATTCAGGATACCATTTAATCTTATTTCCTTGTTCAATAAATTTTTCTTTTTTATCTAATATTTTTATAAACCATTGTTTAGTTGGAATAAATTCTATTCCATGTCCACACTTATCATGGCAATTAACTACATGAGTTATCTCTTTTTGTTCAAAAATTAAGTTTTCTTTTTTTAAATCTTCAAGAATTTTCTTTCTCATTTCTTTAATTTTCAAACCTTTATATTCTCCAAAATTAACTCTTCCTGATTTGTCAAAAATTATCTTTGGAACAAGATTATATCTATTTATTGCATCAACATCATATTTATCTCCATAAGAACAAACCATTAATGCTCCTGTTCCTTTATCAGGGTCTGCTGATGTATCTGCAATTATTGGAACTTCATAATTAAATAATGGAACTTTTGCTTTTTTTCCAACAAAACTAGAATATTTTTTATCTGAAGGATGAACAAAAACAGCAACACATGCACCTAAAAGTTCTGGTCTTGTTGTTGCAATAAGCAAATCTTTTTTTCCAGATGAAAACTTTAAAGTTGAAAACAAACTTTTCTCTTCTTTATCTTCAAGTTCAGCCTGAGCTATTGAGGTCTGACATTCAGGACACCACATTGTAGGAAATTCTTTTTGATAAGCTTCCCCTGACTTATATAAATCAATAAAAGATTTTTGAGATATTTTTCTGGAATTATCATCGATTGTAGAATAATATACATTATAATCTGCAGATATTCCTAAATTTTTAAAATCCTGAACACAATCAGGAGTTATTTCTTTTAATGTTTTAAGACAAAGATTAATAAAATCTGTTCTTCCCATATCTTTGCTTTTCATATTATTTGTTTTTTCTATGAACCTTTCAGTAGGCAATCCATTGTCATCTGTCCCAAATGGATAAAAAACACTTCCATTTTTATTTGCTAATAACATTCTCTGAAACCTTATAATAAAGTCTTGATGAGAATAAGAAAATGCATGCCCAATATGCATCTTACCAGAAATATATGGAGGAGGTGTATCAACTGAATAAATCTCTTTCTTTTTTAAATCCACAGTGTAAATCTTTTCTTTTTCCCAAAAGCTCTTCCACTTACTTTCAATATCCTTAAAGTCAAATTTTGGGTTTGAACTCGAATTTGGTTTTGACATAAATAATCTTATCCAAGAAACTTTTAAAAACTATCTCTCTTTAAAATATCCATGGCATCAAACAATAAAATAAGCCTTCCAGGAGGATTTGGGGGTTTAATGCGTTACAGTGAAGAGTATAATAGTTATATTAATTTAAAACCTATTCACGTAGTTCTCTTCGTAATATCACTTGTAGCATTTAGAATACTAATGCCCCTCATATTCAAATAAATTTAATTTTCTAAAATGTTTCCAGGAGTTAATCCCAGACAAATGCAAGGAATGCTTAAGAAGATGGGTATTTCCCAAGAAGAAATAGATGCTTCAAGAGTTATAATTGAAAAAACAGATAATTCCAGAATAATAATTGATAACCCTTCTGTTACAAAAATAAAAATGCAAGGACAGGAAACATTCCAAATTGCAGGAGATATTTCAGAAGAGTCAGCAAAAGAAGAAACCTCTGAAGAAGATATAAAAATGATAATAGAAAAGACAGGGGTTTCAGAAGAAATTGCAAGAGAAACACTTGAAAAAAACAATGGAGATTTAGCTGAAACAATTTTAGAATTAAGTAAGTAAAATGTCATTTGAACCATTATACAAAGATGTAGATTATAAAATCCTTGAAGAGATAGACAGAATAATGAAAGATATTCATCAAGACTATATAATTAAATCTTATCACTCTTGGATTGAAGCAGAAAATTGTTATGTTTACCAAAACTTAAATTAAAATGTCAAGATTAATCAACCCAGTAGAAAGAATGTTAAAAAAGGCAATTAAAAACGGGGAAGTAAAATTATTAGATGAAACAGAATATAATGATATATGGGATAAAGTTGAACAAGATATGGAAGATTACAAGATAATGGATAATTACAGAAAAGGAATTTCGCTGATTGAACCCAATAAAATTTTAATTTATAGAAATTTCAACAAATTCTACAAAAACTTTCACCCCTCTAGAACAGCAAAAGATATATAAACAAGTGCCTCCTTGTAAATTACACTTCTAAGTAAATGGGATTAAACAGGAGGGGAAAGGGCAAATCAATTAATGGAAGAAATCATCCAAGAAAAAATAAGCGCAGATCATCTTTTATATGTAAGTTTGAAATACACAAAGACATGTGATGTAATTAAAAATCTTATTCTTAGATGGAGAAAGATGATTGAAACAAGCATAGAAGAAATATTAAAAAGTGCAAAGAAAAAGAAAAAAATAAGTTCAATACCTTCGAATCCATTAGGAAAAATAGAAGAAATAAAAAAACTATTCAAAAAAGATTCTAATTTCCTAGAAGTGATTGAATTATATGAAATGTTCAGGAAAATAGATGAATTAAGAACAGAGAGAATAGGTGAATTTAGGAAAAATGTAGCATTAAGGATATTCTACCAAGGAAAAGAAATAAATGTTGATTTGGAAAAGCTAAAGGAATATGCAGAAAAGCTGGAAAAGTTTATAAGCACTACAAAACAATTTCTTCTATCAAAGTAAGCCAAGAAGCTTATAAAAGGTTACAAAATGAACAAAATAATTGTAGTAACTTCTGGAAAAGGAGGTGTAGGTAAAACAACCACTGCTATAAATCTAGGTGCAGCTATAAATTATTTTGGAAAAGATGTTCTTATAATTGATGGAAACTTATCAACTCCAAATGTTGGATTACACTTGAACTCTCCAGAAGTACCAATCAATTTAAACCATGTTTTAAGAGGAAAAGCTGAACCAAAAGAAGCAATATATGAACATGTTTCTGGTTTAAAGGTAATGCCCTCTTCTTTATCTATAAAAGAACTTAAAAAAATAAAACCAGAAAAAATTTCTGATTTTAAAAAAGAGTTTCAGACACTTTCTGAATATATAATAGTTGATAGTTCAGCAGGATTAGGAGATGAATCAATTGCAGCAATAAATCTAGCAGATGAAATAATAGTCATAACAAATGCAGAAATGCCTGCAATAACTGATGCCCTTAAAACAATAAAACTAGCAGAACAAATGAAAAAAACAATATTAGGGGTGATTGTTACAAGAGTAAGAAAAGACAGTATAGAGATGAGTCCAGAATCAGTAAAAGATATGCTTGAAGCTCCTATTTTAGGAATGATTCCTGAAGACATAACTGTTAAAAAAGCTTTAAACAAAAAAGATGCAGTTGTTCATACTCATCCTCATTCAAATGCTTCAAGAGCTTACAAAGAAATTGCTGCAAGAATAACAAGTACAGAATATAACTCAAAAAAAGATAGATATCCTTTCTGGAGAAGAATTCTGAAAAGAGAAAACCCTTATTTCTGGAAAATGACTATGAAAAAAGGATAAAGCTACAAAAAGAAATAACAAAAACAAGTCAATTTAATTTAACTTATTTTACAACCATTCTTAATACTTTTTTCTGGACAAACCAAAACAACCTCAGAATGGTCCCCAGAAACAGCAGCAAGAAGCATTCCTTGGCTTTCAATACCTCTCATTAATCTAGGTTTAAGATTAACAAAAACAACTATTTTCTTGTCTTCAAGTTCTTCTTTAGAATAATACTGTTTAATTCCAGCACAAATAACTCTCTCACCTATTTCTTCACCAACATCCAAGGTTAATTTATAGAGTTTGTCTGCACCAGAAATATCTTCAACTTTTTTGATTTGAGCAACTCTCAAGTCAATTACCTGCCATTCATTAAATTCAACAATTCCCTCAATATTATTTTCCTTGCTTTCCTTGCTTTCTTTTTTTTCCTCGTTTTCCTTGTTTTTCTTATTTTCCTTGTTTTCTTTATTGTCTCTATCTCCCATCATAAATATTACCAATTATTATTTAAAAAAAGATAATAAAATAAAGTTTAAAAAAATTTGTATAAATAAGAAACAAATAGATTTTTATTTATCTTATTGGTAATGCTTTACAAGTTCCTTTTAAATAAGCTTCATGACCAACCCCAAGATCGACTACCTGAACTCTAGTTAAATAAGAACCTTCAGGACAAGAAACAGAAGCATCTCTCCTCATTTCTCTTCTAGCGCTGTCCCTTCCTTGATAAACCTGTGCCTCACTAGATGGTAAGGCTCCAGTTCTAACACTAAGACAACGAGTTCCAGAGGCATCACAAATAGCATTAGTAATTATGCTAGAAATATTGATTCCCTTATTGGTTGGTATAATTGACCTTTGCCTTGTTACCCATTTACAACCTTTCTGACCATTAGAACCGTCACAATCATTTTTATTATTAAAATACGAACAAGGAGTTGCAGTTCCAGTACACCCCCAGTAACAACCTAAAGACTGATACTTAAGACACTCAGTCCTAGAGGAACTGAAATAGTAACAAGCAACATAACCTCCACCACTATATCCACTACACGAATGAGAACCATAATCCCAATTACATCCATGATCATTGCAGTCTGATTCACTAGACCAAATATTACAAGTTACCTCTCCTCCTTCTCCACCACACCCCACAGAACATCCCTTTTGGGTAGTACACGAACTCTGAGGATAAGAATCACAAGAATTTGGAGTACCTTCACAAAAACTCTTTTCACCCCAATCTAGTTCCAATTCATTTGCACTATGTCCAGGGTTTGGAGCTGCAGCCCAAACTCCAATTCCTAATAATACGATTGAAAGAATAACCATTAATGTATAGGCAAGTCTGTTTGAAATATTAAATTTCTTTAACCTCTTTTCTTTCTTCATACCAAAGATAAAATAAATTGTATTTAAATACTTTTCGCCAAATCATCTAAAACCATTTTTTATGAAAAAATTAAACTATTCGTAAATTCTTGTAAGATAATCCTCGATGCTGAGAACTTCTTTCTTACACAATTTATAATCTCTTTTTGAAACAACATTTAGTTTTAAAAAATTCAAATTCTCATAACTTGCTAAAGCATCATACACAACAAAAGATAAACCCCACTCACTATTCTTAACTTTAAGATTAAATCCTTGTTCAACAGGAATAACCCAATAATTAGATTTCATCAATTGATTAGCAATCTTATTTGAAAGTTCTTTCCTATTTGCTTCCCTATTATCTATAATAGCAAAGTAATATCTAGTCAAAGGATTCCCCATATAAAAATTATCTTCAGACTTTTCAAAATTCCACCTAACATGCCGAGATTTCAAAGGTATTTCTTTAATAGCCTTAATTGCCATAAATAATCTTTAAAAACAACATATATAATCATTATTATTCTACATAATATGCTATCCACAAACCTTTTAAATAAATCTCATATAAATTAAATATGTTCTCTAAAAAGACTTGTCAACGATGTGGAAAAAAAACAGGAAAAGGAAACAACTTTTGTCCTAGCTGTGGTTTCCCATTAGGAAAAAAAGGCAAAAAAGAAGAATTTGGAATGTTAGGTGAAAATGATTCTTTTAATGAAACAGATATGATTTCTAATTCTCTGTTTGGAGGAATGATGGGAAATGTCATGAATAAAATGATTTCAAATACAATGAGGATGCTTGAAAAAGAAATGAGAATGTCTAAACAATCTCCAACAAACAATAATTTTCCTAAAACAAAAATAAAATTAATGATAAATGGAAAAGAAGTGGATTTAAACAGTGGAATGCAAAAACAAGGAGAAAATAAAAAAGAAAAACAAGAATCTGTTCCTTTAAGATTCAAAAAATTCTCAAAAGAGCAAATAAAAAAATTCTCTAAACTCAATAAAAAAGAACCTAAAACAGAATTAAGAAGAATTGCTGACAAAATAATCTATGAAATAGAAATGCCAGGAGTTGAATCAATAGAAAATGTTACAATAACTCCATTAGAAAGCAGCATAGAATTAAAAGCAATTGCAGAAGAAAAAGCTTATTCAAAATCAATACCCTTAAACTTACCTATAATAGGATATGAATTTTCAAAAGGGTTGCTTGTTCTTGAATTCAAAGGAAATTAAATTTAAATGAGGCTGCACAGATTTGAACTGTGGACCCCTGCCTTATCAGAGCAGTGCTCTAACCAGACTGAGCTACAGCCTCATTGTTTTGTTCATGCTTTATAATAAGACTATCTTCTCAGGGTGGTTTATGTTTTAAACATTCTAACCAGACTGAGCTACAGCCTCATTGTTTCGTTTATGTTTTGTTCATGCTTTATAACAAGACTATCTTCTCAGGATGGTTTATGTTTTAAACATTCTAACCAGACTGAGCTACAGCCCCAAAACATATCTATTTCTGGTAACAAAAACAAACTCAAACAATTTATAAAAGTTACTTAAATGCTTTTTTCAGAAATCTTATTCAATTCTCTTATAATCTCTTTCATACCTGTAGAACCAAAGCCCTTATCTCCTCTCTCTGTAGATGAAAGTTTTTTCACTTCAGTTATTTTGGCCTTGACAATTGGAACCAAGATTATCTGAGCTATTCTCATCCCTTTCTCAATCTCAATTGTCTTATCATTCATATTAACTAACATTATTGAAACTTCTCCTCTAAAACCACTATCAAAAGTTCCAGCAACAGTGTGAACATTCATTTTCTGAACAATTCCAGCCCTATCTCTTACAATTCCAACATATCCTTCTGGAACTTCTATTGCAATTCCAGTACTGACTTTTTTTTGATCAAAAGGAAATATAGTCACACTTTCAAGAGCTTTTAAATCAAAACCTGCATCTGTATCTAAAGCATATTCTGGAGCTTCTGCAGATTTAGATATTTTAAGAAAATTAAGAGTTACTTCAGGTCTCACCTTTTTCTTTTTTTTATTCTTAACTGCTTTTTTAGCAACACTCTTTTTCATAGACTAAAAAAACTATTGGGGTTTATAAATTATTCTGCTAAATTATGTCTTCAGATAAGTGGTTACAAAACCCTGAACCTCAAGCTTTTTAAATGAACTTTTTCTAAAATACTCATGGCAGAAAAGAAACCAAAAGGAAATAAAAAAGAAACAAAACAAGAACCTCAAAAAAGTGTTCATGGAATGTATTATTATATTAAGAAAGCTTGGAAAAAACCAGATTCAAAAGTCCTTATGGCAAGGATGAAAGAATGGAGAGAAAGTCCAACTCAGATTAAAGTTGAAAAACCTTTAAGATTAGACAGAGCAAGAGCTTTAGGATATAAAGACAAAAAAGGATTTGTAGTTATAAGAGTAAAAGTAAAAAGAGGAGGACACAAAAGACCAAGACCCATAAAAGGAAGAAGAGGAAAAAGAATGCACACTCGAAAAAATCTAAAGATGTCTTACAAATGGATTGCAGAACAAAGAGTTGCAAATAAACACACTAACCTTGAAGTATTAAATTCTTATAAAATCGGAAAAGATGGAATAAATTATTTTTATGAAGTTATTTGCGTAGACCCTCAAAGACCAGAAATAAAAAATGATAAAACAATAAATTGGATAGTAAATAGAAAAAACAAGAACAGGGTCTTTAGAGGACTAACAAGTTCAGCTAAGAAATCAAGAGGATTAAGAGATAAATCTCCAACAAACAAGAACAGACCAAGTAGAAGAGCTGGACAAAAACCAAACCCTCCTTCTGGAAGAAGATATATTTTACATAGATAATTATAAAATTACATAATCTATTTAAACTACAACAAACAAATATAATTATGGAATTAAAAGGAAGTGAAACAGAAAAGAACCTGCTAAAGGCATTTGCTGGTGAAAGCCAAGCAAGGATGAGATATAATTATTTTGCATCTGTTGCAAAAAAAGAAGGTTATGAACAAATCTCGGCTATATTCACAGAAACAGCAGATAATGAAAAAGAACATGCAAAAGTATTCTTTAAATATTTAGAAAAATCACAAGGATTACCTGTTGAAATAACAGCAAGTTATCCTGCAGGAAAAATAGGAACAACAAAAGAAAATCTTCTTGCAGCTGCAAATGGGGAACAGGAAGAATGGGAAGAACTATACCCTGAATTTGAAAAAGTAGCATTAAAAGAAGGATTCAAAGACATTGCAGAATCTTTCCATGAAATTGCAGAAGTTGAAGAACAACATGAAAAAAGATACAGAAAACTACTCAAAAATATTGAAGAGAAAAGAGTATTCCAAAAAGAAGAAATTGTAAAGTGGAAATGTAGGAATTGTGGATATATTCATGAAGGAAAAGAAGCTCCTGATGAATGCCCTGCATGTAAACATCCTCAATCCTATTACGAGATTTTAGAAGAAAATTATTAACCTATAAAATGGTAGAAAAAAAAGAAATTTATAAATGTGAAATATGTGGAAATATAGTTGAAGTCGTGCATGAAGGAAGAGGTGTATTAATCTGTTGTGGACAACCAATGAAATTGCAAAAAGAAAACACTGTTGATGCTTCTCAAGAAAAACATGTTCCAATTATTCGTGGTAAAAAAGTAAAAGTAGGTTCAATTGCCCACCCTATGGTAACAGAACATTACATTGAATGGATTGAAGCAACTTCAGAAACAGGAGAGACTGCTAAAGTATTTCTAAAACCAGATTCAAAACCAGAAGCAGAATTTTCATTTAAACCTGTTTCAGCAAGAGAATATTGTAATCTACATGGATTATGGAAAGTGAAAATAAATAAGAATAATTAAAAACTTCTTGTAATATTATAATCTATGCTATATTCAAAACTTGCAGAATTATATGAAAATCTTGGAAATACCACAAAGCGTCTTGAAAAAATTGAAATTCTCTCAAAATTCTTAGAATATCTTTCTGAAAAAGACAAGGACATATTATATTTACTAAATGGAGAAATATATCCAACTTATGATGAAAGAAAAATTGGAATAAGTAATCAACTTGTAATAAAGGCAATCTCAAAAGCATCTGGAAACTCTCCTGATAAAGTGGTTCAAGAATGGAAAAAAATAGGAGACTTAGGTAAAGTAGCTGAAAAACTAATTAACACAAAAAAACAATCAACATTATTTCTCAAATCCCATCTAACAACAGACAAAGTAATTGAAAATTTAAGAAAACTACCAGAGCTTGAAGGAGAAGGAACAATTGAAAAAAAATTAATTCTTATAACTGAATTATTAATTTCAGCTTCTCCAATAGAAGCATTATATATTGTAAGAACACTTCTTGGAGATTTAAGAATAGGAATCCAAGAATCAACAATAAGAGAATCACTCGCAAAAGCATTTTTCAATTCAGACAAAGAATCTTCAAAGATAATTCAAGAAGCAATTGACCATTCCAATGATTTAGCAAAAGTATTCTTAATTTCAAAAAAAGGAAAAATAAGTGAATTTGACAAAATAAGTCTTGAAGTTGGAAAGCCAATAAAGGCGATGCTTGCGCAAAAAGTAAAAAACATTGAAGAAGGATTTAAAGCAGTTGGAAAACCATGTGCAATAGAATATAAATATGATGGATTTAGACTTATAATCCATAAAAAAGATTCTAAAATAAAATTATTTACAAGAAAACTGGAAAATGTAACTAAACAATTCCCAGAAGCAGTTGAATATATCCAAAAATATGTTAGAGGAGAATCATTTATATTAGATAGTGAAGCAATAGGATACAACAAAAAAACAAAAGAATACACTCCATTTCAAGCAATCTCTCAAAGAATAAGAAGAAAATATAATATTGAAAAAATAAGAGAAGAGCTTCCAATTGAAATAAATGTTTTTGATATTTTATATTATAATGGAAAATCTTTAATCAAAGAACCTTTTGAAAAACGTACCCAATTAATAAGGAAGATAATAAAAGAAACTCCTTACAAAATTGTTTCTTCAAAACAAATTATAACTGATGATCTAAACAAGGCAGAAGAATTTTACAAGAAAGCACTTAAAGACAATCAAGAAGGAATTATAATGAAAAATCTTTCAACAGCATATCAACCAGGAAACAGAGTAGGACACATGTTAAAAGTTAAACCCTCTGAAAAAGATTTAGATTTAGTTATAACAGGTGCAGAATATGGAACAGGAAAACG